>Ga0307517_10003372_pt1 | contig 24844 bp, 20 predicted proteins | sample 23_EM_MG_FD_194515 | JGI IMG/M metagenome (GOLD analysis project Ga0307517, IMG submission 194515) | Populus trichocarpa ectomycorrhiza microbial communities from riparian zone in the Pacific Northwest, United States - 23_EM | ecosystem: Host-associated > Plants > Roots > Unclassified | place... | reverse complement strand
GAGTAAACTATTGCTACTAAAAAGCCGAAAAGAAAACTAAAAATCTTCAAATGTGGAAACGTAAAATTACAATAACCACAAATGCAGCAAAAATATAAGATACTGCAAAAGGAAAAAAAAAAAAAACTTTAGTAGACTGCTAGGGCTTGGTCTTGGGCTTGGGCTTGGGCTTAGTCTTGGTTTTGGATTTGACGACCAAGTTTGAGCCCGTTTTATGTGCTCTGAATGTTTAGGGCCCAATACTGGCTAGAAAAGCTTCAGGTTTTTACTAGCCTATTGGGCTTCCCAGACTGATTAATTCCTCATCTTCTATGAAATTGTCATTTTAATAGACCTCATGAAGGAACGTAAAAAACATTCATATTGATTTCAAGCATTTAATCAGTCATGAAATGATAATTGTATCATATTAATTTATGCCTCGATATATGCGTTTTCCATATTCCTGCACTGATAAGTTAAAGTACAACACTTTTTTTCTAATTTTATATTGTTTTTAAAAAAAAATTCAAATTAATATCGTTTAATATTTTCATATCATTTTCATGTATTAATATTAAAGATAATTTTTAAAAATAAAAAATATTATTTTAATATATTTTCAAATAAAAAATATTTTAAAAAATATCTGTTATAATACTTTTAAATAATTCTGAAGAGAGATAATAGGGATAAGGTCTAGATATATCTCATTATTAATATTTTTTTTTTTTAAGTATGAATATGAGGATGGATGGGATTTTTTTTTTTGGCAAGATGGTTGGATACCTAAAGAAGGATTAAAAGAACTTTGTTGTAACCATCTAGATGGTGGCCCAGTGGTAAGAGCTTGTAATCAAGAGGTTTGCTTCCTCTGTGGTCTCAGGTTCGAACCTTATAGTTGCTCGTATGATGGCCACTGGAGGCTTACGTGGTCATTAACTTCAGGGCCCGTGGGATTAGTCGAGGTGCACGCAAACTGGCCGGGACACCCACGTTAAACCACGTTAAACTAAAAAAAAGAACCTTGTTGTTATTAACATATTATTAGCACGTGAATAGTTAGAAAGAAATTGAAATAATATGTTTTTATTATGTTAATATAAGAAAAAAAAAAGTTCTAATGTCTTTCTTTTAATTTTTTATTATTATTATAATGCACGTGAATAGTTGTTTATACAGTGGCCTTCACTTTAAAGTTCATGTTCTTTTGATTAAATGATTAAGATAAAATGATCAAATACTCAAATATAAATATAAAATGTGGGAAATCGTCTTCGTTATGTCATGTATGATCAGAGAACCAATAAATATTATAAGGAGCCCTTGCATTAATTTTATTTAGAACACTTCTGATAACTAGAGCTGAAATAAAATTATTTCAAAAACTTAATGCAAGAAATAAAAACATCCCATATAAAAATATCTAGGATCATATAATAAAATAGATTTTTTTTAATATCAACAAAGTTTGTGTAAATGAAAAATATAGATGTCATGAATCCTTTAGGGTAGACAATAATCAAATTGAATAATTCCAAGAATTTTTGCAATGATCATGTTTGAGAATTATGCTTTATATTTTTTATATTTTTTTATGTTTGGTTATATACCGATCTAATAGATTTAGTTTATTTCAACTTTTAATAATAGATTTGTTGAAAGTGGAGTTTCGGATTCTTTTTATTTCTTTCTATGAATTAATCTTGATCTCAAGACTTGTATCGCGGATTCAACAAGTTGATTTAAGTTGATTTGAGTTGTTTGTTTTAATAAACCTTTTCTATTTGATTTTTTTGCTTTCATCCTTTAATACGAGTTTCTTTTATAGAATTATGCTTCGTGATTTTTTTAATTATTTTCTATTTGTTAGATTATATACTAGTCTCATTGATTTATTTTTTATTTTTTTCGATTTTAATTTTCAATATTAGATCTATCGGAAGTGAGACTTCATAATTTTTTTTAATTTTCTTTTTTATGAATTAATTTGATCTTATAACCTAGGTTGCAGGTCTAACATATTAATCTAGATTGATTCAGGTTGTTTTTTCAGCAAAAAGAGAGAAAGCCCTCTACTAGCGACAATTTCGACCACCAAACAAGTTAAAATTGGTATTAACAAGTTACACTAGGTGATGGGAGTCTTATGGGACTTGTTTTAAGTCTCAATGTAGCAAAAAACTAGATCTAAGTCAAGGATGAAAAAATAAATTCGGTTTAATTTTGTGGTTTGGACCATTTTTTGGGTTCATTGGGTTGATAGGTAGGTTTATTGGTGTTTAAGGGTGTTTGTACAATGTGTTTTTATGGTTGAAATGAATTGAAAAATAAGTTTTTTGGGTAAAAAATCTGCAGGTCTGATTTTTCAGCCACCATAGTGGTGCTTGAAATCTAGATTGGTAGACAACAAGTTGTGTACCACAGCAGGTGACATGCTGACAACCATTTTTCTTCAAAATTATCCACCCCTTGAAAAAAACAATAACAGGCCCAGGTGTGAGGCTGAGCTTTTCCTTGTCTTGATATCTTTTTTTTTCTTTTCAATTAATACATTTTTAATGGTTTTTTTTAACTATTTCTTAAGTTAGCTTTTTAATTAATACCCCTTCTATTTCATTTTTTTTAACGGTTGTTATTTTTAATTATATTGGGTGTCTTTATTTTTTCATGAAGTTGATATGATTCATATATAATTCTTTTTATATTTAATATATAATAAATTTATTGTTAAAAATTAGAAATATCTATTTTTATGATATTTTTAATATGTGTAACCTTATATAATATTTTTTTTCTTTTATTTAATTCAATAAATTTTATTTGTTTCTCGATTTCTATTAAAAATTGATTTTAATATATAAATTCATTAAACATAACCGGGTAAATGACCTGAGTTACACTGTTAAATATATTGATCTATATCTGTCTCTTAAATTTTGCAATTTCATTTTTATTTATCATCAATTTCTATTATTATTAAATTATCTCGATCTCATGATTTAGGACGCACGAAAAACACGTAATCTTAACATATCCTATGTTCAGGTCACATATTTTACCTATTAACCCAGCTTTGCCTAGGGCAATATTATTGTTCAATTTTTTTTTGTTGTTACCTCATTTTTTTTATTGTATTATCAAATTAATCAAAATTTAACTTGATTATCGAATTTCTCACATCTTTTTAAAAGTATAATTGTCTCCTAATTTCTTTTCCGAGTAAAAAAAAAACCAATCTAGCTTGCGACATCGCGCAGATCTCCTATATAATATAGACTAAAATGAAGCTTTGTAAAGTCCTCCATTACTTTATCAAAACTTTTGCAACCAATTGAACTATTCCATTATACTATTATTGTTTTTTTCATTGATTACACATTTGATCATATTACATTAATCACATCATGCTAAACATGTTGGTGATGACAAAACTTTTATGCGAGCATTAGTCTCTCTATCTACTTCTTCTGTAATTTTTCTTTTTCTATTTTTTTCAAACAAATTCATAAGACAAAAGATGAGAGTTCATAATTTTGGAGTTAAGGGAATTTGAGTTTAGTTGTTAGAATGAGTAAGTTGGGATTCCATAAGACCAAAGAATTTAAGTTCATAATCTTTATAAAGTCATCAATGATCCAAAGACCATTAAATAAAATCTCCAATTAAATATATATAGACAATATTATGTTTTTCAAAAGACGGTCTAATATTTGTAGGGGTGATCATTTTCGGTTCGATTCGGTTTTTATCAAAAAAAAGTAACCGAATTTTTTTTTATAAAAAAACGGGTTCAAACCGGTTTTGCTCGGTTTTTTTTCCGGTTTGAGTTCGGTTCGGTTTTTTTGGTTTTAGGCTTGTAAAACCGGAACCGAACCGGTCGGTTTTTTCAAAATTCTAATCGGTTTAATCAGTTTTTTTTTCATGGTTCGGTTTTTTCGGTTATTTTTTTCTTCTATTTTCTCGGTTTAATCGGTTTTTCGATTTTTTTCTCACTTCTAAACATTTGTAATGCTAGTTAAATCTCACTTGTTTATTAATACATTTTGCAGCTTGGCTGCCCATTGAATTAAATAATAAAGAGTCAATATTCAATCTCATTTGAGATCTAACATTTTAGTTTTTAACTATAATTTAAAACTTTAGAAGTGTCAAGAGTATTTGCTATTCGCATAGTTTTCTTGATTTCGATCCCAAATGGATTTGATGACATAAAATAAAATAAAATAAATATTTTTTATTAATACATTGATCCATTGAGGTGGGATAATTGATTCAAGACTACCTTTTATGATATTAATTAATAGGATATTTAATAGTATGGTAACGATTGTTTTTTAAAATGTTTTTTTGTTTGGAAATAAAATAATATTTTTTATTTTTTAAAAATTATTTTTGACATTAATGTATCAAAATGATCTGAAAACACCAAGAAAAAAACAATTCAAAGCAAAGAAAAAAATAAAAAAAATTCAATTATTTTAAAAATACTTTTAAAACACAAAAACAAACATTTATTTGAATTATTTCTTAGACAACACATAAAACAAAGTTTGAAGTTGAGTCCTTACAACTTGAGGGGTCGTTTGAAACGACATTTAAAAAAAATGAATTTTTTTTGTTAAAAATAAATTTTTTATGTTTTTTTTATTATTTTAATGTGTTAATATTAAAAATAATTTTTTAAAAATAAAAAATATATATTATTTTAATGTATTTCCGAGTAAAAAACACTTTGAAAAACAACCGCTACCATACTCTCAAATAGACCCTTAAGTACAAGGTGCAAAAAAGATTTATGAAGTGTTTGAGAGTATAGTAATAATTATTTTTTTAAATATTTTTTACTTAAAAATACATCAAAAAATTTTAAATTAAAAAAATAAAAAACATAAAAAATATTTAAAACCAATTTTTTTTTTAAATATACAATTCCACTGCAATCCCAAATACCTTCTCGTCCCATTTCATTACATACGAAGTTCCAAATAAAAAAAAAAATTCCCTTTTTTTTTTCTTTTTCAAAACTAATTTCCACGACTCTCAAGTTTTCAAACACCAAACTTCCTCGACAAGCTAGCTGACAAATGCACAAATCCAAAACAGAAATCAAAATAAAAAAGGCAATTTAGTAATTCCATTAATTTAGTCCCTTTCAATTTCGTAACAAAACCACCTCCCCAGTCCCCAACCTCCATAACAATTAACAAGAGAGAAGGCAGAAACCGTCAACCAAGGGTGTTTCAGTAAGTTTATCGACTCCTCCCAATTTTCTTCTCCTATAAAACCAAAAAAAAAATCCACATTTTTATCCCCAAAAAATCCCCAAAAATAAAATCACTTTCCCCGCCAACTGTGATTTTGCTTCTCTCATTTCTCTTCCCCTAATCTCTCTCTCTCTTGGTCTCAACAAATAGACTCGCTGAGTCTACTGAAAACCCTAATTATTCACTAATTACCCCTGCACTTCCACATTATTACACTCTTACCACTCCAACTTATTATCCCTTCCCCCTCCCTTACTTCTTCACTTGATGCTTTTAGTTAGTCAATTCAGAACTCACCGGTTAATTAATCGATGAGCAATTCAAATTCAAATCCAAGCGGTTCGGGTTCGGTTCCTAGAGGAATCGGCCTGTCCAACAGCATACACTCTGAAGTAGCGCCGTGTTTGCCTTTGCCTTCGCTTCCTGTTTTCTGTGGCGCTTCGGATCCGGAGCTCCGGTTGTTCGACGGAGCTAGTGCTAGAAATAGTAATTTCTGGTTTTTGAATCGAAATGAAATTCTGTCTCAGTCTTCCAGAATCGCTGATCTGCTTCGTCAAACCGACGTATCCTACCTGTAAGCCTTCCTTTTTCTATAATAATTTATTTATTTTTACTTATTATTTGTTATTTTTGAAATTCGAGTGATAAATGTAATTTTTTTGTGCAGAAAACTTTAATTCATGCTTGAACTGAATAAATGAATATTTTACTTTACACCGAGTTTCTTTTCAAAACCTTAATTTGTGTTAATTCCGTAGTTTCTCGATTAACTTAACGTGATTGTCCAGAAAATCCATGCTTTTAGTCAAGCTCATCTTTATTGTATCGGTGTTATGATTTTGCTAATGCCTGGTGTTGTTTTGCAGGACACTTAGAGATGAGAATAGGGAAACTGCGTCTGACAACGTGGAGCGGTTGGAACTTTATGAAGAGGTTCTTCGCTGCAATCCTGATGCATTCGAGTATGTTACTCATGGTAAACAAAGTACACGCTTTTTCTCTTTTCATATTGTTCTCTTTACTAGAAACGATTCTTTTAATGTATAGTTGAAGTGATAGATGATTTAATTGCTATAGATGAATGCAGGAAGTTTGCATAGCAGTTTTAGGCTTATGTTTATTAGATAGAGAGATGATTGTGAACTGTGGGAATCATTTGGAAAAGGGTATATTTCAAAGCTTTTAGGAATATGTTTCCATATAAGGGTACTTTTTGAGGTATTCTTTATTCAATTTTCAATGCTATTAGTCTCAGAAAAGAAGAATAGCATGATTGCAATATGAGTGCCTGCATTTAACCTTTGTGTTTTTCATGTTGATTAGACTATTAGGTATGCTTGTAGAAAGTTTACTGACAAAGTGGTCTTTAGTTGATGAGATGTTAAGTTTAGGATATGTTGGACGAGCATAGAAAATAGGGAATAATGTTCCATGGTTTCCCTAAGGTGATTTCTATGACACTCCTGTTTTGTTTGAGAGGGAGAATTAAGATGTTGATAAGATTTAGATAGATAAGAGATGGCTTGGAAGTGTTTAGATAGATAAGATAATTGCATGATATGGAGGTGAAATTACTGCTCTCTGTTTCGTTTAGTAGTGTATGTGCTTCTCTGTTGTAATGATCTGGAGACTGAACTTTGAGGATGAGTGGGATAAGAAACAGCAAGTTAATCCTATTGTTGCTAAATTTTAGAATTGACAGAGCATGGTGGCTTCCTTCTGTATCTAGTCCTATCATATCTTTCATAATTCATCAAATTGTCATTGGTTCTTCGTTTATTTATATGAGTATTGTTTCTTTGCATAGAATTTTTGTGAAGAAACCTGTCAGAAAATGGAAGGTGACTTCTTCCTTAGTGATTATCTTTAGACTTTATAGCTGAAACAGTTTGACCACAATACACAAATCGACCTACATTTAATATGTTTCTGTCCCTGGCATTACTTTTGCCTTGGAGATGCCTGGATTGCTTCCTATACAACGCGGTACATAAAAATATAATATTCATGGATTTTGGTAAGTGGTTCATATATTTTATGATCCATGAAGCACTTACAATCACCTGCAAATATTCCTTTTGATGGAAATACTCTTTTAGATTTTTAATTGAAGCAAATGTTTTGTCACTAAAAGAATTGTAATTGTAAATAGAACTGAATCACACATAATGAGACAGGAATGGTGGTCCTCATAACTGAATCAAAAAGATGTAGCGATCACCACTCGGGAGTAGAATATGTAGCTGGAAAGACATGAAGGTGGCTTTAGGGGCCATCATTTGACAGAACAATTCATAAATAGATAAATGTACCATCTTTAGGTGTTTTGCATGTTATATACTATTCTTTAAACTTATTTTCCTTTAAAGCTTGCGTTATTTCTTACATAACACTTAAGAGTTGCTGTGCTTGTGGGTTATTGCATTTGTTCAAGTTTCTCAGGTAAGGGGCAAATTTCTGGAAATGCAGCATTTGAAAGCAAGCGCATTGAGCTAAGTGTACCTGTTTCGTTTCAAGCACAAAGAGATTATGATGGATTTCAAAATCACCAACCGAAATACACCCCTAATGTATGCAAAATTTTGGATTTAGCTTTGTGTGATCGGGTTCAATATTTATTGGTAACTTAGGGGATAAACTGCAGGACATTGCCTCATCTCTGAGGAAACCAAAAGTCAAGAAAAAAGGCAGTGATGACATTTCAGCAGTGATTCAGCCAGATCCTGCTGAGCTTCAAGGTAGAGCTACTGGTGATATTTTGAACTCTTTATCTCTCTCATTTCTTATTCATTTTATGGTTTTGCTGTTGACATCTTTTTTCAGATGCAACAATTGGAAGCTTCTGTGATATGTTGGAAGACTTTTGTGGAAGAGCTGAAGTTCCTGGTGATGATCGGGAAGAAGCAGAGTGGTTATCGTTGCCTGCTGCTGACCTCAGAAAGCTTGTGAATGAAATAACATCGTTACGTGCAAAAAAGCTTTTAAATTTGATCCCCGTAGAAGTTCTTGTAAGACTCTTGAGGGTTCTGGATCACCAAATACATCGAGCTGAAGGCTTATCCATTGATGAATGTGAACATGTGAGTTTTCGTTTTTTTTATTCGCATCTGAGTTCCTGTAGGCTTGTAGAATGTGGTGTCGCCCTAAATTTTATTCTGGGACAGTTCACCTGTATTATTTTTTCTTTCTAAGTTTCACTTTTGGAACTTGATTCTTGTTAGCTATCTAAGTTGTTGATTTACTTCCCTTTTGATGCAATTATCATAGCATTCTCTTTTTCTACACTTATTAGGATGCCATTTACTGTTTGTTAGTAATAAGATAAGGAGATTATAAATTTATTATATTCATTCTCAATGTTATCAACTCCTTTGCTAGCAGTCTTGTGAGCTAAACTGTTCACATTTATTGCATACCAGTCTGTTAAATCTAATGTGTCTTAGTGTAATTTTGACCTTTCTGAGTTGGTGGGAGCTCTTTAAGTGGAGTTTTGGGATATATAACACTGAGTTCTTCTACAAGATCTTCAAGGATCAAGTCAATAATCTATATTGACAATGATGTGGTCCATGGTACAAATGATAGGCTAAATATATGATTGTGGAATTTGAATTTTATTCTGTTTCCTTTGATCTGATGTTGAAATGCTTAGTAAAAGTCCAAGGAAATTGATGGCTTGAACAGCCAGCTTGCTTAATTAGAACCATCAACTATGGCCCTTGGATTTAGAACTTTGATTTGTTTTTTTGGTCTAGAGTTTTCTGGATATCTCTATTGGTGTTTTGATTTTAGATATGGTTTGACTTTTTGTCCTCTAATAACTTTGATGTGTTCCCTTGTGGTTGATGCTTTCATTGTGTTGGTAGTATGATTTAGTTATTTTATTTGCTTTCCTGTTTTTCTTAATGCTGCAGTCAGATTCAGAAGTAGTCTCCTATGTCTTCTGTGCCCTGGAGTCTATTCATGCAGCTCTAGCTGTAATGGCGCATAATAACATGCCAAAGCAGCTGTATAAAGAAGAGGTGCTTCCTTTATTAATTTTGATCTATTAAAAATGTCTTTTAAATGTTCTCTTTCTGTAATGAAAAAAAATAATCAAGCATTCTCCCTCTGCTGTGTATGTTCTTACATGTTTTTCTCAAGATTTGCATGATCTTAATTTATCAATATTGATTGTGGTGTTTCCATATCAGATTATTGAAAGAATTTTGGAGTTCTCTAAGCATCAAATAATGGATGTGATGTCTGCTTATGATCCATCATATCGTGCTTTGCATAGGCCTAGTGAAAATGGGGCACCTGAAGGTAGGCATTGTACCTTCATTCAGTTGTTTCTTTCCCTTCTGTTAACTTGCCATTCCCCAACAGGCTTTTCCTTTTCTCCTGAAAATTGCTAATGACTATGCATGCCATTTTGAAACAAGAAAAAAACATGGTTATGAAATTTTCAAATTGGTTTTCCTTACCATAACAGGTCATTGTGTTCTTTTATTGGTTTTTAATTGAGTTCTTCTTGCATTGCTCAAAGCTGAAACCATCTACTATTTATTCTCAGGTTATGAAGACGAAGAGCCTGACCCTGACTATGGTTCAGCTAACAAGAAACGGCGAACTGTAAAGAGTGTAAGAGTGAAGAAGTCATCATCCAACAGGTGCGCTTATCAAAATTCTGTTTCCCTAATATTAAATTTTATGGCAAATTTAAGAGTTTAGAATGTGAGGTTTCTCTTGATTGTTTACCCTTTTTCCTTGACAGGGTCTCTGGTGCTGTGAATACTATACTACAAAAACTGTGCACAATACTCGGTTTACTGAAGGATTTGTTGTTGATAGAGAGGTTATCTGATAGTTGCATTCTACAACTGGTGAGGACAAGCTTTACGACTTTTTTGGTGGACAATATCCAACTTTTGCAGATGAAGGCTATTGGGTTAATCTGTGGGGTAGAGCTCTTTACACTTTTCCTTTTTCTTGAGAGCTAATGCATGTGCATTAGTACTTGCATGCATTCTTCTATACATGTAAATATACATATGCATCACATGGTTTTGTGGTATCTTAGTGTATTTTTGTTTATATGGTACACAGATATTCTATTCATACATACAGCATCGTCCATACATCATAGACGAAATAGTTCAGCTACTCTGGAAGTTACCATCCTCAAAGCGAGCACTCAGAGCCTATCACCTGCCTGATGAAGAACAGAGGCAGATTCAGATGGTCACTGCTTTACTGATTCAGTTGGTTCAGAGCAGTGCAAACCTTCCTGATGCTTTGAGGCAAGCATCGAGTGGTAATTCCATCTTAGAAGTCTCTTTGGATGCTAGTTATCCTATCAAGTCCCACGAAGCAGCCACAGAGACCTGCTGTCTTTTCTGGACCCGAGTTCTCCAGCGCTTCACAACTGTCAAGAATCAAGATGCTTCTGAACTGAAAGTGATGATGGAGAATCTTGTTACAGATCTACTAACAACTCTCAACTTACCAGAATACCCTTCTTCGTCTCCCATTCTGGAGGTGAGATAGATTTGAATCTAATTTTGCTTCCTCATGAAAACATCACGTGTTTTCATGCTAAGGGACTTCTGTTTGCAGGTTCTTTGTGTCTTACTACTTCAGAATGCTGGACTGAAATCCAAGGACGTCTCTGCACGTTCCATGGCCATTGATTTTCTGGGCACCATTGCAGCAAGGTTAAAGCAGGATGCACTTATTTGTAGTGGGAACAAATTTTGGATATTGCAGGAACTGAGTTGTGGGGATGATGTGGATCTGAGTTTCCCAAAAGATGCATGCTGTGTTTGCTTAGATGGAAGGGTGGAGAACAGGTTGTTTATGTGTCCGGGTTGTCGCAGATTGTTTCATGCTGATTGCGTGGGAGAGAGAGAACATGAAGCTCCTAATCGAAGCTGGCACTGTATGATTTGCCTCTGCAAGAATCAACTTCTTGTGTTACAATCTTACAGCGATTCACATTACAAGGATGAGGAAAAAAAGGATAATATCCGGTCAAAGAACAATTCGGATGCTTCAGATACAGTAACAAAAGCTGAAATTGTTCAACAAATGCTTTTAAATTACCTCCAAGATGTTGTAACTGCTGATGATGCATACCTCTTTGTTCGCTGGTTTGTACTCTATGATGCTGTTTCCTCTCCATTTAAATGTTTTACAGTTTTGTTTATTAGAGAACATGTCTGTGCAGGTTTTATCTGTGCTTGTGGTACAAGGATGACCCGAAATCTAAACAAAAGTTTATGTACCATCTCACTAGACTGAAATCAAACCTTATTGTGCGTGATTCTGGGACTGCATTTTCATTGTTGACGAGGGATTCTGTTAAGAAGATTGCTTTAGCATTGGGACAAAATAGTTCTTTTTGTAGAGGGTTCGATAAGATTCTTCATATGCTTTTGGTCAGTATAGCATCACTTTCTCTATTTTCCATGCATGTGCAGAACATGTGTTGATGCTTACACATTTCTTGTTTCTAGGCAAGTTTGAGGGAGAATTCTCCTGTAATTAGGGCCAAGGCATTACGAGCAGTAAGTAGAAGAATTTATATTTTGATCTGCTTTGCCTTTGATTGTAAATTAAACACTTCTGTGGTTATGTTGATGTAATACAGTGGCCTTTCTTTTTATTTTGTTTCATGGGATCAGGTCAGTATTATTGTAGAAGCTGATCCTGATGTATTGCGTGACAAGCGAGTACAATTGGCTGTTGAAGGAAGATTTTGTGATTCAGCAATATCTGTGAGAGAAGCTGCATTGGAACTTGTTGGTAGGCATATTGCTTCACACCCTGATGTCGGTCTGCAGGTATGCGAAATCAAACTTTGCTAATTCTTTTTCTTTTTATTACATCTGCTTCTTCTCTCCCCAAGTCCATATTTTTGTGATGCAGTATTTTGAGAAGGTTGCTGAAAGGATTAAAGATACTGGAGTGAGTGTGAGAAAACGAGCTATCAAAATCATCAGAGACATGTGCATTTCAAATCCAAACTTCACTCAATTTACAACTGCATGTATTGAGATCATATCCCGTGTCAGTGATGACGAATCCAGTATTCAGGTAGTTTAAAGCAAAACAGAATGAGTTCGTATATCATTTCAGGCAATTAGGCTACTGACTATAATTGTCTACCAGTTGCTTAGCTTTTTCATGTTGCCATATGTGATTATGCCATGTACAATTTGGTTAGACCACAATGTTCATTCTTTTGAAGTGTAACTGCCATTATTGACCACTGTTTTCCCTCACACCTGGACTAATGCGTTGCAAAAATCTTGAATATGATCTTCTGGTTTACCACTCTAGCATCCAAAAATAATAAAAATGTTTCCTTCTAAGGAATCTGGCTTTCAGCAAATTACAATGGTATAAAAACTTTTTTCTACCTTCTTTTATAGAATACAACTGGCAGGGTAGCAGAAAACATAGCCAGAAAAGCTACTTCAATAACAGCAGATAAAAATGTGTTTCCCCTATGCTATTTCCCTGTATTCATGCTTCTGTTATGTGCAGGATCTTGTCTGCAAAACATTTTATGAGTTTTGGTTCGAGGAACCTTCTGGATTGCGAACACAATTTTTTGGAGATGGCAGTTCTGTGCCACTGGAGGTGGCTAAGAAGACTGAGCAAATTGTTGAGATGTTGAGGAGGATGCCAAGTCATCAGCTTCTTGTCACAGTCATCAAGCGCAATCTAGCCCTTGACTTTTTCCCTCAATCAGCTAAAGCTGTTGGGATCAACCCTGTGTCACTTGCATCAGTGCGCAAGCGCTGTGAGTTGATGTGCAAGTGCTTACTGGAAAGAATACTGCAGGTATTTCTGTTTTTATTTTATTTTTTACGCATTTGATTGTCTGTTTGGTTGCAAAGGAGATAAGAAATTTTTTCTTGGCAGGTAGAGGAAATGAATAGTGATGAAGTGGAGCTCTGCACACTTCCTTATGTGCTTGCATTGCATGCATTTTGTGTTGTTGATCCAACGCTTTGTGCACCTGCTTCTGATCCCTCCCAGTTCGTTGTTACTCTACAGCCATATCTCAAGAGTCAGGTTATCTGAAGTTTTTTTTTTTTGACAATGTTCTGTCTATCTGGTGGCATAATTTTGGTAGTTTTGGTTATTATATCCACACATATGGTATTAGATCTTGTTGCTTGACTGTCAAGCATGGGTTTGGTTTCTTTCTAAGAGTTAGCTGGCGAAGGGTAAATGATTGAATTTAGGAATCCAACATCCACAAATTGGATTTGAACCCATATCAAGCTTTGGGAATCAGAATCTGCAGTAGTCTGAAGAACTGTATTTTATTAGCCTTCCCTTTCATCTTTTCTATTCTGCTTAGGGATGAATTTGAACTCTACTGGCTGTATTTTGTGGTAAATGGTTGATCTTTATGGTGAATTTGAGCACTGATTAGGTGGACATGGATTTACAATTCAAAATTTTCGGTAGTTTCCCCCAAAATTGAGTTACAGGTGGGTTCTTTGTTTCTAGTCTTTGGGCATCACTAATCATATATAACTCAAGTCTATATTTTCACATTCCTGTAAAAACAAGTTTGAACAATTGAGTTAATTTTAGAGATGGGGAAGGGGTTTTGTTTAGTAGCAACACAGAGGAATTGTTGGCTTATGTGTACAAGCTGCTAAAAGGGGTGCCATTCTTTGGGGCGATAATCAAAATCCTAGGCTTGCAATTTCTGATGTTCTAAGTTTGACTTTTGAGAGCAGCTATGTCATGGAAAAAATGTTTAAGCTTCTGATTCCTCTAGATTTGTATCTCAGAACATTGCTTAGTGGATATAGCCTTTTTATGCAGAATTGACATATACCAGGTCTAAACTTGTATGCCTGTTGAGAGATTTTTTCTTTTAACCTGTACCTGTTCATCTTTGAGTCAAGTGGAATGTGCTTAGCATTTCTTTCTCCTTGGAAACTGCTTGAACAAACTACTTCCATGTAACTTAGCATTGTTTTGATGCAATTTTTTTCTTTAATATTCCCCCCTTACAGTGCACATTCTTCTCCTAAATTTTTCTTTTGAATTCAGTTTACAGAGGGAAAAATCTTCAATACTCCTTTGTACACACATCTTCTGTTCAGATTTCAGTAATTTGTCACAAATACTGAAATCTTAGTGGAAGATGTACCAGTGCAGTGATTGTATCAGAGATTTTTTCGAGTATACTGATATAAGAAAGAGAGAAATTTGCAGTTGTATCTTTGCTCTCAGACAGATGACACAGTTTAATTAGCTTTTACTTGTGCCCAGGTTGATGACCGAGCTATTGCACAATTATTGGAGAGTATAATCTTTATAATTGATTCTGTTCTTCCCTTAATCCGAAAGCTGCCTCAAAGTGTTGTTGAAGAACTAGAGCAAGATCTGAAGCAAATGATTGTTCGACATTCGTTTTTGACAGTGGTCCATGCTTGCATCAAGTAATTTCAATGTTTCCTCTCTTGCTTCTCTTCTAGGTCATGTTGCAACATTTATTTTTTGATGTGCTTGTTCATCTTGTGTCAAGTAAATCTGTAAATTTCTTTTCTTGCTTCTCTTTTAGGTCATGCTGCAATATTTAGTATATAAAGTTCTTGTGCTTCCGATAAGTATGACCCTGCTTTAGTGTTTTATCTCACACTCATTATTTTGTGATTGCTGCAGCAAGGAATGGTTTGTAAATAAGATCTTGACTTGTATTACTGTGCAGTCTATTCCTCTATGCACTTATATGAGGACTATGCACGAATCAATTCTGCCATGTTTTATAAAACAAAAAGGTTCCTTAGTCTTCGTTGATCTAAATTTGGGACATTTATGCATTTATGTTCCATCTATTTTCTGGATAAAACTAATTTCTCTCTTTCAAATTTCTACTCGTGCTGATGATGTCTCTCATCATCACAGGTGTCTTTGTTCTTTGAGTAAAGTAGCAGCAAAGGGTGCTAGTGTAGTTGAGTATCTTATTCAGGTTTTTTTCAAACGTTTGGATGCTCAAGGAATCGATAACAAGCAGGTTGGTAGCTACAATTAAGGTTAATTATCTTCATCCCTGTTTGATTGGTTGGTCTTTATTTTCATATTCTATGGCTGCAACTTTACAATTGATCTGACATGAGAAGCTAATATGTATTTTGTTTTGCAAATTATTTTTTTCAAGCTGTACTTTGAACTTTAGGATTTGCGGATGGTATCCATGGAGAGGGTATTCCATGTTTCTTCCTATGGAACTTAGGTTTTAAGGAAAAGAATAGTATGGCCTACCATATTATGCTCCTGACTATCACCTTCTATTCAAATAGCTTTTTTGTAGATTATGAAACAAACAAGTTCCTAAAATTAATAGTATGAAACATAGTTTTCTCTTCTGTGTACAAAGAGCTCTGCCAGAATAAAGTGGAAATGTGAATGAATCCAAAAGTTTTGCAGTGGTCTAAGAGGAGAATTTAGTCTGCCTTGCTTATTTGATTGGATTTCAGCTTTATATTGCTGATATTTTTGTGAGCCTTGGTGGATTTTAATCATCTAGTATTGCATTAAAGTCTGTCATGTGATGCTACATATAATATGTGCAGTATAATGCTGGATGCATATGTGGCATTTATCAGGTGACTCAAATGAGACGATGCTCTGGTTATTATGGGGAGTTGGGGTCTAGGACTGAAGGATACTGAGATTAGTCACCCTTTTCATGTGCATGTAGTGTGAGCTTTTGTTAATCCTTGTTCAGTAATTGGCACGGGGCTGTTTCCCTGTTTGTATTTTGCCGTTATACGTGTATAGGAGATGCTTTGCTTGTCAGATTTAATATAATAAATCAGAAGAGATGAACGACTTCTGCACTTGCATCTAGATTCTAATGAAAGTTCTTTAACTGTATGAAGAGAATTGCCCTGTACATATCTGTTGCATATTCCACTGGCTATAAATGTTGTTGTAATTGAGCCCATCTCATGTTCTGGGTGTGTATTTTTTTTTTTCATGAAATGGTCTTTAAAAAATAGAAAATATATGGAACTGGAATATAAAGTAGATACTAACTCCATGCCATTCACAGCTAGCAGGCCGCTCTTTGTTCTGTCTTGGATTGCTTATTCGCTATGGAAACTCTTTGCTGAGTATCTCCAACAACAAAAATATTGATGTTGCGAGCAGTCTCAGTTTGTTTAAAAAGCATCTCCTTATGGAGGATTTCGGTATAAAAGTCAGGTCTTTGCAGGTGTGTATGCTTTCCTCCTCTCTTCTTAATTTATCTGAGGCCTGCTTTGATATTAATGTTTAATGATCTAATTTTGTAATTGTTTCAGGCATTAGGATTTGTTCTTATTGCTAGGCCTGAGTTTATGCTGGAAAAGGACATTGGGAAAATATTGGAGGCAACTTTATCTTCTGGTTCTCATGTTCGTCTTAAGGTACTAAAGTGCTAGCCTCTTTTTTTTATCTTTCCATTTTTTTTGTTATGTACTGAATCATTCATTCCACCAGATGCAAGCTTTGCAAAATATGCATGAATATCTTCTGGATGCTGAAAGCCAAATGGACACAGATAAGACTAATAGTGTAGCTCATCATCCTGTAGAAGGGAGCAACAGTGTACCTGTTGCTGCTGGTGCAGGTGATACTAACATCTGTGGTGGTATAGTCCAGCTGTATTGGGATCATATTTTGGGAAGGTGCTTGGACTTCAACGAACAAGTTCGCCAGACTGCCCTTAAGGTGAGAACCTAGACTGGGTATTCTTGTCACTTTATGTGTAAAAGCTTTTGTTAAGGATGCATATCCCTGCCACATTTGTAAAAAGTAAAACGGACTTGAGAAAGTTCATTTTCTAAGAAAATTTGGAAACTAATTTGCATAAGCATAAATAATTGTTCACTATTTACAAGTCCAACATCAAATATATATTGCCAGAAAAGTTTAAGTGTTGACCCTGATTCGTAACACTAGATGGAAAATTTCTTGGTCTAACCACTCACATGCACCTGATTGTGAGTGAAATTTAGAGTTATTGCTGCATGCTTGAGTTTTATATCTCTCTTGATTTGCATCTATGCAGATTGTGGAAGTAGTACTACGCCAGGGTCTGGTCCATCCTATAACCTGTGTTCCATATCTAATAGCATTGGAAACGGATCCTCAAGAGTTAAACTCAAAATTAGCCCACCATTTGCTGATGAATATGAATGAGAAGTATGTTTCTTGAAACAAATTTGTTTTTTCTTTCCCTTTTTCTGGTTATGCAGCTTACCAAATATAATTTCAGGTATCCTGCTTTTTTTGAAAGCCGATTGGGTGATGGCCTTCAGCTGTCATTTATATTCATGAAATCTATCGTTAATATTTCTCCTGAAATTCCAAACCAAAAGCTCCAATCTAAGACTGCTGGAAATCTCAAGGGAAAACCTGAAGGTGGCTCCCTATCTCAAGCAAGGCTTGGGGTTTCTCGGATATACAAGCTTATTCGCGGAAACCGAGTTTCAAGGAACAAATTTATGTCCTCAATTGTGCGAAAATTTGACAATCCAAGCCGGAGTGATTCAGTGATTCCTTTTTTAGTGTGAGTTGTCTGTAATGCTGATCGTAGATTTCTTTTGAATTTGATATGATATTTTAGAAATTGTCTTCTTTTTAACAGGTACTGCACGGAAATGCTTGCTTTGCTGCCATTTACTTTACCTGATGAACCTCTGTATTTGATTTATGTTATAAATCGAGTTATTCAAGTAAGAGCAGGGGCACTTGAAGCAAATATGAAGGGACTAATCTTACATTTTTCCCAAAGAAATGCTCGAATGGTTAATGAAAATCGGTTCATTCAAAGGGAACTTGTGGAGCCTGTTTCCCATCACATGGACATGAATGGTACAATTCAACCAAAGCCAGATGGTCAGCCTGATCACAGTCCTTTGAGATCATTTGATCTGAACGGAACAGTTCAAGAACAGCCTGCTGATCATGCAGTTCTAAACTCTAGTGTCTCAAGATATCCAAAGATGGAGCGTGTGAGCTCTGGTGAGTCCGTAGGCATCTCCAAAGATGATGTGGAGAAAATTCAGGTACTTCTGAAAGCACTTGAAGTCATGCAGAATTTTGTTTTTTTTTTTCCTGGAAGTTGAATAATATCTTGTCTTGAAAAGGAAGAATAGAGGATCTTATTCTTCGGAAGAATAGATCAATAGAGGGCTTTGTCTTGCTGCCTTTTCTTTTTGGGTTTTTGTCCTCTCCAAGTGTCCAGTGTTTGGGAGTGATGGTATGACATGAGCTTTTAGAGGGCTCCACTATGACTTATACGGTATTGTGGAATAGCACATGCCAATTTATTAATGCTATGTGTTCATGTCTCTGAGTGCATTTGCTTTTGAACAAATACAAGATGAGAATTCTTTATGCACGCACATGAGAATCCTTTACTTCACGAACCCAGTACTGCTTCTCATTCCTGTTTCTGTGGGTCGTTACACAGGTTGACTGCCTCGCAGCAACTGCTTTGGAGCTTCTTTTGAAGCTCAAGAGACACCTGAAAATTGTGTATGGCCTTAATGATGCTCGGTGCCAGGTAAAAACTGTTTATATTTGGTTTCTCTCAGTGCTTTGCTTTACAATACCGTGCATGTGCCAAAATTGTCCGCAACTGATTTACATGGCGTAACTGCCAGGCTTTTTCTCCCACTGAACCCCCAAAGCCAGGAGAGGCTTTCTCAAGGCAGAACATTCCTTTTGACATGAGTCAAACAGGCACCAGTTTGCCGTCCACCTATCAAGATTTGGTTCAGAGATATCAGGTAGCTTGACCGTCATTGAGAAGGTCTCATAGAACTGGAATGGGGATAGAGTTTGGTTCAACTTCTGAACTTCTGTGTCTAAATGGTTTGTTATTGCACAGGAATTCAAGGGAGCCTTAAAGGAGGATACTGTCGATTACTCAACGTACACAGCAAATATCAAGAGGAAACGACCTGCCCCAAGAAAGGTGAAATCTGGACGTGTGATGGGAGATGATGAAGACGACGATGAAGACGACGACTGGGCATCCGGGGGTCGGAGGCCGGGCAGTGGCAGGAAAGGCAACAGCAGTAGAAGTAGGCACCGGCAATAGTTTTGTGAATATGAAACAGGGTAGGCTAACGAATGTATATTATGTAGGAGAAAAGGAAATAGCAATAGGATAGAATGACAGCAAAAGAATAGAATTCTGGAAACAGAAGAAAGCAAGCATGAAGGGTCTTCATGCGAGGACTCTGGCAGTGAGGCACTTCCTCTAGCTATCTCCATTTTGTAATTTGCTTGCCAATTGACACAACTTCATTCGTTGCTTTCAGTGAAATTCAAGAATCCTGCATTGGTTTCCCAGAAATCGTGGGCTGTTTTAACTCTCTGAAGAAACTAGTTCTTTTCAAGTATGAGAAATCGAGAGCAAAACATCAGCAAGATAGAAAATGTACATCCATTTTTCAGACTTTTCATGTAATGAAATCATTTTATTGCCTCCTAGCTCGCCTCAAGGACTTGTTTTTTTTAATTCACATAATGTTTTCTTTCTTGTGCTGGATTAATGTTACTACGTCGTTTAGCTCTTAAAAAACTCTGTCCGCACAAAATCTCGTTGCTCTCTCTACCCTCCCTCCTGTGTGTTGAAATTGTTAGGTCAGAGGAGTTGAGCGTCCTTGATGTTTTCCACTTGTTAGGGATGGGAAGATAAACATGTAAACAAGAGGAATTGCATTTTTTTTTTTTTCAATGCATTCCACGTTTAGGTGGAAATAGTTCAACCAACCAATTCTTGAATTAAGAATGCACAGCGCACAGCTGAGGCTGAGGCTGAGGCTGAGGCAGCAACAGCTTCTTACAAGTTCAACCCTAAGAATAAAAATTACAGGTTTCCAGTTGATGCTTCTGAATTCTATTTTTCGAACATTGCCCAATCCCTTACATATCGTATCGCCAAAGGCTTTTTCCAGACTCCAAATACAAAACTAGAGTACAAACTCGACTTTCCTGAACCAGGATGAGACCATTATTTCTATAAAATTACAGAGAAAAAAGGAAAAAAAAGAAGAGACTGGATATTGAAAGTTGAGAGTTACTTCTCCGAAAACAGTAGCGGCTACAGAGTTTGAAGGAAGCTCCTTGCAAGTCATTCATGGTACAATGACAAAAAGAGGCTGCATGGAAGAAACAAAGGGTTTGGAATGATGTAAGAGTCTCCACTAAGTAGGAAGATAAAGATGGGGGGAGAGAGATTACCGAGTCCACACTAACTGGTTTCCCATCCTCTGCCGGGATCTCGGTTATGGTTCCAGATTGATCAGCCTACAAAAACCACGAAACAAAATAAGAAGCTAAATTAAATGATAGATATCAGGCATCCAAAGAATCACTCAATTCTTCAAACAAAAGATCTGTAAATGAGAGAGTACTAAAACTAATAAGCTCAAGAGACGTGGAATAAGAAGAGGAGTTACTTCGATTTCATTCATTAGCTTCATGGCCTCGATGATGCAAATGACTTGACCTTTCTGCACTTTATCCCCCGCCTGTAAAGTGAAAATACATGGAGATGGGGAAAGAGTTCACATATGCACTTGGGAAATCTTGCAAGGTTTGTCTCTTGGAGTGCCAGCTCTTAAATGGCATGGTCACTAACCACAAACACTTACCTTCACAAATGGGGGTTCACCTGGAGCTGGACTCCGATAAAAGGTTCCAGCCATGGGGCATTTCAGTGGTGGATGAGATGACGAGCTTGCCTTTGCAGGAGAAGGCAGGGCAGGAGCAGGGGCTGGTGAGGGAATAGCGGCAGCTGGGGCAGGAGCAGCTGCTGGTAGTGGAGCAGGAAACGTTGCATGTGGGTAAGGAGGCTGCATTGCAAGAATAGCAGCTGCTGGTGCTGATTGCTGCAAAGCCTCCTTTTTCCTTATTACAAGCTCACAATCTGATTGCTTCAGTTGCAGCTCGGTGATATCTCTTGAATCCACTAGTCTGCTCATGAAGACAATATTAATTCAGTCAATGAGATAGATGTGTGGCCAAGCACATAACAACAAGTGACATATACATACTTAGATATTACAAAATTCTGACTCACTTGACAAGTTCTGATACTTGTGTCATAAATGCTGAGATAGATGACACGTCAGGAATTTTGCTTTCTGTGGGTTCATCCTCTCCCTCTGACGATGCAACTTTGGGTTCAGTGTCCACCACCAGCGCCGAATTTGAAGATTTCTTGGCAATAGCCTTGGAATAAGAAGTGGGTTTTGTAAATAGCTAATGATGCTACCTCCTATAAACACACAATTTTAACTTCGCGTGTACAATTTACCTCATTCAGCTGTGCCTGCACCTTCACAACAGCTTGCTGTTTCCTATTAGGCCACTGCACATGATAACCAAAAATCCTTAAACTTTCAACAACAAGAAGAACATTTTTGTGAAGACATTGGTCCCACAACTCCAACAGATGCACTTTAGTCTTCATATAATATAATAGTCATATCACATCAATGAAAATCCAATCATGAGTAAAAAATCATGACAAGTTAAGAATTGACAACATTAATGTTAAAACATCAAAAGAGAAGCTCAATCCATGGTGATAGAATCAGATAGCAGTCATTCACTATCATGACTAATTGACTTCAATAATAAACAAGCCATTATCAAAATTATAGATAGTTCCGTGCCCCCTTCTTTAGTTGCATTAATTTCCTATGTAACCGAGATAAAAAGTACAAAGATTCAAGCTTTACCAGCTACGTGCTTTCATCACAAGGTATTATTACTCGTATCAAAAACACAAAAGATGAATCTATAATTGAAATTTTAATTTAAAAATCTGAAACACTGTTGTCTTTCCCTATGATCACAGCCAACTATCAAACCATATAGAAGGAAAGGGAAAAAAAAATAGACAACCTTCCTTAAAAATACGTTAACCCCAAAACAAGTTGTTACGGCCACATGTAATTTTCACTGCATCAATATAAAACATCAAAGATTCATGCTTAACACACACATACAGATAAAGAAAAGAAATGAGACACAGAATAATTCATGTCTTAATCAAAAGCTTTATAATGGGAAACCAAATGATGAAGATATAGAGAGAACCACCAAATTACTACAAGATGAACTGACCTCAAAACCAGACACTGTGGATCCGAAAGAGAGAGACGGGTTCTGATTGGAATTGGGTGGTCGAGGAAAAGAGATCCTATGCTTTGGTAGTGGATTTTGAGCGTTGGATCCTGTACCAGCAGCAACGAAGACAGTCTTGGGGCATGGAACAGAGATAGAAGCCATGCTCTCTCTTCTCAGAGCAAAACCCAAGAAAGAATGATGTCCTAAGTTATTGAGTTTTGAATTCTATTGACAGAAAGATCGAAGAAGTGTGGTGGGTTGGTGGAGTTTTGTAGAGAAATGTGGCGATGGGATCGAAGGAAGTGTGTGTGAGTGTTGTGGGAAATCTGAGAAACCAAAATAGAGAGAAGCTTAAACGCAATATATGTGTTTCGATACTTCCAAGAGGAGGGGGGAAACGTACACGGTTTTAGGTTTTAACTAACCCAACGGCACTTGAAGGCTGAAGCCTCACACGTTCCCTACGTCCACACTTACGACAAAGAGGGTCAGAGCTTCTGTTTCCCTCCAACTAGAATGAAGAGTCAAGAAGGTGTCCTTTGTGACGTGGATTTTGTTCAATTAAAAACGAGAATATTTTTTTGAAATTTAGCATTGTTCATAAAAAATATGGGCAAAATAACAGTTAAATTAACACAATTTGTACTTGTGGTTCTCAAATCCGACATTTAAAAATATAAATTGAAAAGCTAATATTTAAAAATATCAAGTTTAAAAAATACATAAAGATATCATAATTCCGAACAACGATATATTTTAAAACTCTAAAATCAAATTCTAAGCAATACCCCAGCTCCAAACACTCACCATAATTAAATTTCATATATGAACACATTTGGAATATTAATATTATCGGAGGCTTTCTATTTGAGAAATTATTAATTTTGTTATTTTTTAATTTTCATATCTAGGCTGTTTAGAATTTCAAATTATGCATTTACAGTTGAACAAAGCCAGCATTATTATGTTGTGTTATTATCAACTTCAATTACTGTTATACAAGTTACAATAGAATAATTTACATGAATATGCTTGTAAATCAAAGAAAATAAAAGAAATACTAGTTGCAAATAGGCACAAAATTATAGTTATAAAAACTTAGTTTTTTACACAATATTTAATCTAGGTTACAATGGCCCGTTGTATGTATATTTGGCTTTGAATTTTTTTATTATAAGCTTCTTTGGTTTTCAAAGCAATCCATACTCAACCTTAATTGCACATTGCACATTCGCAATAGATTTGAGAAGTTCAAAATTTAAATTTTGTGTTTGGGGTTTAGACTAAAATTAGGTTAAGTTTTGAGTTATGATTAAGGTTAGGTTTTGCGGTTTGAAATAGGATTAATGATAAGTGTTAGTATTTAAGGTTTGATTTTGGAGTTTAGGGTTAGTTAAGATGAAGGTTTGGGTTTAGAATATTGTTTAAGATTTGATTTTAGAATTTGTATACATATCGTGATTGAGAATCGTGACATCTTTAGTTCTCGTGTTTTTCAATTATTATATGTATAAAGTATGTTATTTCGATAAGATTTTTTCTACCTATATTTATTATTAATCAATATTTTTATAAAGGGTGTTAATAAGCAAAAACATCTAAAAATGATTGATAGATCGATGATAAGTGAATTTTCAAATTAACTTCTACGTTTCAAATTATCATTTACATTTGGATTCAGTTTTACAATTCCAATTGCAAATTTTAAAAAAATTCCACTACAAATTTTTTTGAAAATATAGCAAAAACACTTTTAACTTGCATAATGAACTTTTCTTAGTTCTTCATGGTTTTTTTTATTTTGGTCATCAAGCTTTACTTTTTCATAATTTTATCCTTTTGTATTTGTTCCTATTTTTTTTCATTAGCTTTCTATTAGCTTCATTTGAAAAATCAAATTTAGTTTCGTTGCCTAAAATAAAATAAAAAAAGATGCAGACCAAATCTGACACATTATCTAAAACCAAGGTTTTTTTTACTGTTAAGGAGCACGTTTTCCAATTTTTTTGCCTTTATAATTTTTTTGACTTTTCATTTTCATCCATTTAGTTTTTGTAATTTTTATTTTGCTCCAAAACTTCATATGTTTTTAGTCTTTGAGTTGGAGTGGGGAGAAGAAAAGTCATCAAATAGGAGCAAATGAGAGAGAAAGTTCATGGTTGAACAAATATTAACATCAAATAAGTCGATTTTGGTATTAACAAGTTTCATTTGACAAAAAAAATTTTATTTAATTGATTTTTACCCATTATCTCGATGGGAAAAGTAGATTGACATCAACAAAGATTTTTATCTACTTGATTTGGTGTTTTTTTCTTATTACCACTTTAGGGATATTTTAGATAAAAAAAAAAATTTGGTTTTTAGAGTCTATGAGGGTGTATATTATGTGTTTTTAGGTGAAAATTGATTGAAAAATAGCTTATTGGTCCAAAAGAGCCCAT
>Ga0307517_10003370_pt1 | contig 24845 bp, 26 predicted proteins | sample 23_EM_MG_FD_194515 | JGI IMG/M metagenome (GOLD analysis project Ga0307517, IMG submission 194515) | Populus trichocarpa ectomycorrhiza microbial communities from riparian zone in the Pacific Northwest, United States - 23_EM | ecosystem: Host-associated > Plants > Roots > Unclassified | place... | reverse complement strand
CGTGTGGTGGATACAGTTGGGGGAGGTTAGAAAAGGACTCAACAGCGTGGCTGGACGTCGGTCTCCCGTCCTTTATGTGACGACTAGGTAAGAACGTCCCCAGTTCAGATTGGCATCTGCCTGGATGATGGTGGGCGCGGGGGGCTACAAAGAATGCGCCTGGTGTCGTGCGATGGGGATAACCGTTGGGGTGATCCAAAGAGGATCCAGACCTTCCATTGGACCGGGCGCCGAGGGCTCGCGCATCAGGTCACTCCCAGGGAAAGGTCTACTGACCTCATGCCGGTTGAAGAACTTAGGGGTACGGATCAGTGTGGTTACAGCCCGTGGAATCACCGCTGGTGCAGGGTAGAGCACACGACCGACCGTGATGGTCGCAGGCTGTTTTGGTGGGGGCGCAACGGCTGCCTGAATCCCAAGATCTGAACGAGGCTAAGATTGTGATCTGCGTACTCTTTCCGATAGGATGCTTTAGACCCGAGGTATGGGGGATTGACGGTCACATAGGGGGTTATGGGATAGCGTCGAAATTCCAGCTGATGGCTATTATCGGCGCCCTCAGGGCTGAATCTTGGCTTATCCGCGCAGGCGGTTGCTGTTTCCATCGGATGCTACCCGTTATACATTGTCCGACCGAGTCATACGAATAGGGGTAACATGCCGGCACGGGGATACCTAGGGGAGAGGGTCGTGCCTTCGAATGAAGTTCTCGCAAAGTCTCGGGTTGCCGGCGATGAGAGAGTGATTGGGTCTCTTTCAAAGCATCACCCTTGAAAGGATACATGGTATTACCTCACTGATAAATTTCTGGGGAAGAAAAAACCCCGGATTGTGAATCCGTAGAAAAAAATACATCGCTGTAATTATGCACCCTGCCACATCCAGGGAGGTAGTTTCTCGTCGTGAGTCCGGATTCCGCTTTTCTGACCTCGGAAGTGCCAGGATCGTGGGAAAGATTGCCTGACTGCCGACGCTCCGAAGGGCTAGTTTTCATTCCTTGATCGAGATTGCACTCCGTGATCCAGGACTGGTACCCAATCCTAGCAGTATGAAGGGTGCACTGGAAGGCTTAAGGCGCGAGATATCGCGTGCCTCACGGTTGGGCCCAAAGATATTTCCGAAGTATGGGGCCTCTTATGAAGATCCGTTATTCGAACGAAATGTTGTGTTTGGACCTCGCCTGGCTCGTTGCCCGACCGAGGGCCGGAATATACCGTAAGGACAGCCAAACCTATCACATCGAAAACGCGAAAGGTGGGCGGAAGTTGCAATCGTCCAACTGCCTGCACAGGCGCAGCTAGTGGCACGGAAAGCCACCGATAAGAGGGCAAAAGCATTTAATTGCCTGCAAGTTGCATAAACGAGTGAGGTGGTACCTAGACATGAAGCACAGGTAACTAATACTCCATCGCCGACTCCTACGATGCTAAGACATGGAGTAGTTTACGGAGGAAAAAAACTTCGGGAAGTGGGAGATTGCCAGTTTCTGCTTGCAAGGGGTCTACAAAACAATGACAGCGAGAACGACCGCCAAGATTCCGGCAGCGCCGAAGCTGGACTTGGTAGCGCCATTTTGATTGAGAGCATTGCTACCAACGGATGTGGGACTCGGGGAGCTATCGGAGGTGGGGTAAGAGGAGTTGCCGGTGGTGGTTCCTCCGGGCACGGAGGTGTAACCCGGGGGAGGAGAGCATCCAACGTAGGTGATGGTATACGTGGGAGTGGGACCGACATTGGTGGTAATCGGTTGGGGCTCCGTTGTAGTTGTAATTGTAGTGTGTTTCTCCCTCTTCGCATAAGCGTCACTAGATGGGATTGGGAATGGGCTACCGGCCCAGGAGGAGGTTGTGGTTGGGTATGGGCCACCGGCCCATGAGGAGGTGTAGGTGGTGGGAATGCAACTGGACACAGGGAGTGACACACTCGGTGGCTCCGAAGGGTAGGCGTCCGAGGTGGTGTCAAAGCTACCAGTGGTCGTCGTGGTGTCAAAACCGCCGGTGGTTATCGTGGTGGTCAAAGAGGTAACTGTGAAACAAATGTAAGTTGATAACAAAGGAGAGCGATGAACACCAACCCAAGGCGGCGGGCCCCAAAAGCACATACAGGGGAGCGAAGACCTTCATCACTGATTAAATTTATGGGTGTATGTGAGTGAGAGAGTGAGAGAGAGAGGGAGATGGGGATTTTGTGAAGATGGAGTCGATACAAATTCGTCATTTTCTGGTCCCCCTTATAAATTTCGCCTGGAGGTAGGACTACGTGTAAAACCGTGGCAACCATCTAGATAGGAGGATCACTGCTTAGGAGGTACTGAACATGGACGTCACCCATGTGCATGGCCGGCTGGCACCCCCGCTCACCATATCCGAAACGGAGCCAAGCACCCCACTGGCCGGGACCAGAAGGGGTAAACCAAACGCGGCAGCTCGCCCATGTGTGGTGGTATCTGCTTCCTTTTTGTTGCAACTGCCGCTGTGGGGACCGGCAACCCACCCCTAATTGCTGTGCGATCACGCGTGGCGTCGTGGAACAAAGCGCGCGATGCGCAATATTAGCGGTCCGGGTCCCTGGACACATCGACGATCCATGAATGAACACTATGAGCATCATAAGGGGTGGAAGAAAACCCCGCCACCAGGAATCTATTGAAGCACTGGGTCAGTTACCCGGAAATTTTGTGTCAAGGAAGGGCTCAATCGCTGAAAATCAAGGTTAAAGGGACTCGGAGGACACAGTCCCAGCTAGCATTTTCCGGTACCAAGTGCCAATCGATGATTTTGGGGCGGTCAGAAGAGTTTTTGCGCGTGGCCGCAAGTCCCGAGCGCAACGCCAGCGAGCATCGCCTGGCAAATGTAGGTCATAATGAACATTGCACGGAAAGCTCAAATTAACCGTCGCCCAGCGATCTGGGATAAAGCGTTGCTCAGTGAGTTTATGAGCGACCAGATTGTGGATTCCTGAAGTATGGGATGGTGGGGTTGTGCGTCAATCACCCCGAAGCGATCACCTAATTCGACCCTTATTTATGGCCTAGTTACGGAAAACTGGCTGTGGTGGTTTCGCAAGGTTACGTACTGAGGATAGGTTGGTACCCCAGAACGTACGCGGCGGATGCCCCCGAACCATCAGAACTCGGGTCTTGGTGTGGGAGAAAGCCAGTTCCGGCCATCGGGGAGAGACAAAATATTCAGTATTGTCCGATTAAACCACAATAAAGAACATGGTATTACTAGGTACCCAGGCCTCAGGCTCCAGGAGAATAGGTAGGTTATCCAGCGATTAACAGGATTACATGCGTTCGAGAACCTGTTCAATGGTTTCCTGCACCTCGAATTTCCTGAAGGAGGCACCCAAAACATCCGGAGGCAGCATAGAGAGTGGAGTAGACGTCTCCTCGTCAGGCGGCACGCCATCTTCGAAGATGATAACATGGCCCTTAGGTGGTTTGTGTCCCCTCACTGGCCAGCGACCGGCGCCAGGAGGTGTCGGAGGAGGTGTCGGAGTCTGATTCAATCCGAAGGAGTTATTGGGACCGGGGCCTGGAGCTGGAGGTGTGTGGTGAACGGAAGATGAACCCTCGGAATCATGAACCTGTGAGATGGATCAGCGGGACGGATGAGGTTCACGTGTGACACGTTTCTTACCTCGCGAGACTTCGTGGATTCACGATTCGAATCGACCAGCGTTTCGTCCGAGTGGTCATCGTGTTCGTAAGGGCGTTTTTGAGGCTCCCGTCCGCCGTTGCATTCGTAGACCCCTATTATCACCTGCAGTTGTGAGACCAGGGTGAGATCAGCAAACCGGCGATCGGCCGAGAGGGAACGCGGGCTTTACTTCATAGAGGCCCACGGCGACACAACCCGCAGTGAAGGCGATGGCAGTAGCAAGGAGGAACCTACTGGCCATCTTGGGGGTTACTGGCCGTCAACACAGGAAGTGTAGAAGCAGAGAGCGAACGTAGAGTTCCGTATAAAACATCCAGAACACGCGGAAACAGACAGGTAGACAACCGACGATGAGCGCTTGGGTACGCAGCACACTCAGGTGGTCGTTTCAGGTTCTGGCCAACCAGCCAACACGCCTTCGCCATGCAGGTGATATCGTTGATGGGCTTAGATGCCGTAAGCAGTATTTGGTTCCGAAGCTGTTGCCAAACAATTTCCTTTTCTGGAGCGACGCTGGGTCTCATGTCAACCACGACCTGCGAGCCGGTGAGCTCCCCCGTTTTGAATTCGAGCTTTTGTGTTCACGGGGGCTTCGATTAGCACCATGACTGGTTCACAACCGCCCTCTCGACTTTCATCTGCTTCGGCCTTGTGGTGTCGTACTTACCTCAGGTGAATCCAATTCTCAGCCCCACAACCACACCCGGACCTAACGCATCCCCCCTTCGCCCTAGCACCTGAGGATCGTCCTGGCCAAGAGCTCGGAGGGATTTAGTCCATGGTTTCTTTTACTCGGAAGCACGTCATGCGCGTCTGGAATGCTCAACCTGTTCGTGAAGCAGTGGGATGTCGTGAAGTGCTGCAAGTACACTGTGCGTGGCACGTTCCATCAGCGTGATACTATCTAATCGATTAACTTCCAGAGTGTCGGGTCTTGCTTGGAGTCGTCGCTCGGTATTATTCAGACTTTTATCCAATGGTTCTTTTTCACAATCATGTACGCCGTCCTCTATTTCTCAACTCGTCACCCCCTGACGCGTCACACACAGACTTGTATTGTATATAGTTTATTATCCACAGAACCTCAAGTACGTCGAGGTCTACGCCGATGACGGACGCGAGAGTGTACGGAATCGACAGCGGAAGATTACCAAAGTCAAGACGGACGACTGGAGTCTATCAATCACGCTTTCCTGGGTTGTCTTCATCCATATGTGGGTCCTGTCCTGCTGCACTCATCTACTGCGAGGGATAGATCTCAGACATGCGTTAGCATCTTTGTCGTTTTTATCACGTTCTATCTTCTCGGAACGACCATACCCGGTGAACCGACTACGCGATTGGAATTCTGGGCTACGTTCCTCGGCGTATCGTCGGCCACCCTTGCGGCGTTGCAATACGCGCCTCAGATCGTCCACACATATCGGATGAAGCTTGTGGGGGCGTTGAGTATTCCAATGATGCTCATCCAGACCCCGGGGGCCATCTTCATGGTGCTTTCTATTGCCTTGAGGTACGTCAGTCTCATATTCAACCGTCGTATTCCAAATATCATCTGACGGGTATATGCAGACCAAACACCAACTGGACGAGCTGGATAACCTATGCGGTTGCGGGAATCATGCAGGGGATGCTACTTGCCATGTGCATCATTTGGAAGCTTCGTCAAAGCAAATTGCGCATCGATGACTTTGGCAATTCGCTTGACGCTGGATACGATGTGGTGGGAGGTGTCACCATCTCTGGGCCAAACACGGACTCCGGGACGTCACTTCCTTCTACTCCTACGGACTCTGTCAACGAGGGGCTCCCGGAACATTCTACCAGGCTGGGCGAAAGGACCCCCCTGTTACGAAACCCTGGCACATCATAGAAGAAACGGTGGCAGAGGGGCTAGGTGTTCTCTCTTTACTTTCTCGTGCTTTGTATCCTCGCTTCTTTCCCGGCTATCTTATTTTGCGGTCACGTTTAAACCATAATGTCTTCGAAATAACCAACTCAGCGTATCCATATCACTGACCGTACGAGATGCCCCCGAAACGCTCCGTAGTCACGGTTGTCGCCCGCACCCAGCTTTATATCTCCACCGACGAAATCACGGGGGAACCTTTGAAGCGGACACTGTCTGCTGTTCCTGAACAAACTGCAACTTTTCAATCCACCGTACATCGTGCATCAGAGTTCGATGTATGTATTCAATCAGTCACGAATGCGGATTTTGGGCCAGTTGGGGCCAGTTGTATACAGAATAAAAAAGACACCTGCATACACCAGTACAGATGAATAAACCGTGAAACAGTTATTCCTACCAACTGCCACAAACTCTACAACTTTGATCTTGCACGCACCCTCGGCTCCCTCCATGCACCGACCACCATTTCTCTACCTCGGCATCCGCATCGTAACCAAATAAAAAGTCAACCCTCTTCTTATCGTCCCATTGATCTTGGTTCCCATCAGATTTAGATTGCGACGCTCCTGAATTACCAGAGAGTCCCAGGGCCATCGCTTTGCGCATATTCTCATCTTTTTCGCCTTGTTCTGACCCATCCGAAATGTAATAGGTGTGTTGGTTAAGCCGCGAGGATTCTTGTGCCATTGAAGTACGGTCAAGTCGGAGATCCTGGTAGGCTCTGAGGAGGGGTCTCAACTGAGAAAGGCGGGAGATCCTCGAAAGGAGGTTGCCAAGGACGGCTCCGTCCTCAATCGCCATCGCGGCGCCTTGTGCGCGGTATGGCTAGGAAGGGACATCAGAAATAAGGCTGAGAGTAAGTCCGCAATGCATCCTACCAATATCGGATGACAAGCATCTCCCAACAGGATCACAGGTGCGGACTTGTGAAGCCATTTATCCAGAGGCTTTCGGTCCGTTAAGCGCCATCTGAGGGCCGACTTGACGAATCCGATCAACCTGCGGGCTCTACTCGAAAGTGTAAGTATTCGAGCAGGTACACTCCGGAAACGGAAGGCTCCTTCTCACCGTGGCTCAAAGTCATCAAAAACTTGTCTCATCTTCTCCAGGTTTCCTTCTGTGGCACATGATTCTACCGACCCATCGTCTGGATGCAACAAAACGAGATTATACTCTTCCCTCGGCCTCTACATAAAAAGGGCTCATGCGGTCAGCACACTCTAGTCGGGACTCGGAGAGCAAGGGGATTCACGCACAATAGGATACCCCATCAAGTACCTCCCAGGCCCAAGCCATCCAGTCATCCGCGGGTGTTCAATAAACTCGCGCAACTCGGGATCTTGCATCATCAGCGAGGCTGGTATTGTCGTCCGATAGACTGCGTCTCCCGTTGGCTCTGCTGGGTTCTGTTTCCCTGAGACGACCCGTTGGATGTAGCTGTTCACGCCATCCGCTCCAACGATCAAATCCGCCTTGATTACCTCCCCAGACTTGAGGGTGACTGAGGGCGACACTTGGGCTGGATCACATCCAACGACGGCCGAACCTAAGAGGATGGTAACGTGCGGGGCAACCAGATTGTATAAGAGTTTGTGAAGGTCGGCACGGTGCATGTGGTAATACGGTGCACCGTAGTCCCGCTCCATGACCTTTCCCCACTCCGTGGTTCCGATGGGTTCGCTGGTATCGTACCTCTTAAACGTAATACCTTGCGGTTTGGCGGCGATCTCATCCAAACGCTTGCCCAAGCCCCACCTCCAGAGCAACCGGCTGGAATTAGGACTGATTTGGATGCCTGCGCCAATTTCCTCTTTCACGGGGTAGGATTCGATGATGGTCACGCGGTGGCCGGCTTGTGTGAGACAAAACGCAGCACCTAAACCACCAAGACCGCAACCGACTACGATGACATCGAGGATGAGGGAAGCCTTTCGGGGACCATAAATAGACTGCGGTCTCATTGCAGCACCAGAGGCGTCTAGCACTCTAGCTGCGAGAACCGGAGCAAAGGGCTGGCGTTTGCTTCGTTCGTGGTCGCCTTGCGAGGCCGGGAAAGCGCTGGATGGAGGCATTGTCCAAGGCAAGGTGTGGGCGGAATGGTGGCGTGTCAAGTGGTTTATATGCGGGAACTAGTTCTATTCGGGTGGGAGTTTCGATGCATGATGTATGGAGTCGTGTCCTGCGTCTCTCTGGGCTGACACTCGATCAATCGGCCGGGCTGCCGCAACTCCGCCCATATATCTCGAGATCTTGAGGCCTGGGACGCGGAGAAACCGCCCCGCGAGTTGTAGCCAGAAAATCCGGATTTGAAACCACAACGGGGCGAATGAAATGGTGAATAGGATGCACTAGCGCGCGGACGCTTTCGGTGTGCACACCTGTGCCGAGATTCGTCACGGGTCCACCAAATAGTGTATTCGACCGTGCAGGATGTGCACGGAAAACACGCAAGAGCAACGGTTCTGGAAACTGGGGAAAAGCGAGACGAAGGTTGTGGGCTTAACAAGGCTGCCACGCGACCGGTGTGACCGCCAGGATGCCTCTCGCTCGGGGGCTTTCCCCTTCCAGCCTGGGCCGTCACCATGATAGCGGAGGTAATTTAAACATAGGGGTAATAAAGAGAAGAAAACCATCAATTTCGATTTCCAAAGCTCCCTCGCAGCCTGTATAAACCGGGTCAGCGTTCTCAAAGCCTCGCGCTCATCGGCGCTGAGGAGGAAGTGTTGTGGATGATTTCTCAGTTTGACTCATCTCCTAAGTAAGGATGATCATTCGTGTGAACTTTCTTGGATCGCGCCGACTCCCGCTCCCGGCGTTCCGGCTCCGTCATCGAACGACCTCCATGCGCTTTGCTCCGCGGTCCCTCTCCCAATTGACACGGTGTAAACCAACGCAGTATGCATCAAGGCGAGGCCTTCATACCTTCCAGGGTGTTCCGAGTCCGAAGCCACGACTGGGGACGGTCGAGCCGTTGAATGTTTCGCGTCCGAATGCGCCTTCGTTCGCACGTCGGAGGATGCTTCACTCTTCTCTCAGTGAGCCTCTTCTCGCCTCATGGATTGATTCGCGGCGGTCTCTAAATATCACAATCGAATCAGCGGTTCGACACGGAAGTGTAACCCGACCAAAGCCTGGAACAGGGTGGGCTCATTCCCTAATCCCGGCCTCGAAGCCACATGACCATTGACCAAAATGCCCATCATCCTCACAGGATCAAAATTCACTTCGAGGACTCCAAAGGGGAGTTGATCAAAACCATCGAAGGGAACGAAGGAGATGACATTCTTTCCCTCGCCCATGAACACGACATTGACTTGGAAGGTGCTTGCGAAGGCTCGATTGCTTGTTCGACGTGTCACGTTATACTTTCGCCGGAGCATTATGATTTGCTGGAGGAACCTGGGGATGATGAAAATGACATGCTGGATATGGCGTTTGGGTTGACGGATACGAGCCGGCTGGGGTGTCAGGTGATACTCGATAAAAAGTTGGATGGGATGGTGTGCACGCTTCCAGCTGCGACAAGGAACATGTTTGTAGACGGTGAGTTTGCGATCACACCTCAGCCGTCCCCACCGCGCATTCACTGATTGATCGTTTTTATCAAGGTAAAAAGCCCACGCACCACTGATTTTTCAGTCATCACAAATACGCATCGTGATCTTGTTTCCCGGTCGGCAATCTACACCATGAATCCAAGGATCTATCTTATTAAATAATCAGATATACGGTATGGAGAAACGTAATACTACCCGCCCCTCTTCGTTCCAGGCCAAGGTTCAAACCCGGTCGTCGGTCATAATTTGGTCCATTACAGCCCATTCACGCAAAACAATCCAGACCCGGTGCTCATCGTTCACCGAGCAGATGGCCTGCTGGTTCATCTCTTGGTTCCGCTTATCAACCGCCTCCGTCCCGGTTGCCATCGTACTAAGCGACGCGCTGGAATAGGCTGGGGGTCCTTCCAATCGTGGAAGATTTTTGAAACGTGGGACGGACCAATTCGAGGAAGTGGGTGGCCAAGGTGCGATCCGTTGCCGCTTTTATTCAGTGGGGGAATAGGGCGCATTTGCCCGACATGTAGCCATCTCAACCTTGGCCCCTTCCAAACCCCAGTTATATGCGTTCAATTGGTGAGAAGCTACGGTATGAGGCCTTGAAGGCTTGAGGCTTGGCCCGGGTTTGCCAGAGCAGTGCACTCCGACATCGTCATGCCTAACAACCCATTATCCGACAACTCATCCGACAATTGCGACAGAATATCATAATCAGCAGCGCTTACCGCCAGTTATAATGGGAAGCCTAGGGCAAGAGGGGCTCTTTATCCTTCCCCATCACTAGCTCATCGCAATGTCACTCCCAAAGACCGTTACGGCCATTGTCGTCCAGGAGGTGAGCAGGCAATCACGCATATGACCGCCCGCGCCCTTGATACTAAGCCGGCACAGGACGCAACCACCGCCGTTCAGAAGGTGCCAATTCAGACCCCTGGAGAAAATGAAATTCTGGTCAAGGTTGGAGCGATCGCTATCAACCCAACCGATTGGAAACGTTCGCCGTACCATATTCTTATGGGTGGACGTTTTCTAAACTGATGTCCTCCTGTTGTGTAGATCCAAAATGGCTGACCAAGGCTGGTACTTATGTTGGTTGCGACTTTGCTGGAGAGGTCGTCCAAGTGGGACCAAACCCCAAGACCGACATCAAGGTTGGTGATAAGGTCGCTTCATCCGTTCGCGGAGGAGTTTCCACCGAGCGAGGAGGATTTTCCGAGTACGCCAAGACGTTTGCCGATCTCGCATTCATCATCCCTGAGGGCACCTGGTCGATCGAGGAAGCCTCTACCATCGGTATCCCGTAGGCCGTTCGTCGATCGGATGCGATTCAAGTCAACTGACCCCTATGCGTCTAGTCTGTACACTTCTGTCCAAGCGTTATACGGACCGAGGACCCTGGGGCTCTCCCAACCGGGTGACAAGGCTACTCCTGCGGGCTCGTGGTTTTTCATCTATGGAGGATCGTCTTCTGTCGGCCAATATGCGATCCAACTTGCAAAACTCTCTGGTTACAAGGTGGCCACCGTTGCGTCCCCACACAACCACGAACTCGTCAAGAATTTCGGCGCAGATTTTGTCGTTGATGTTCGTACATCAATTACGCGCCCACTTTCCGGACTTCGCTAACCGTTCCCTGCTTCTTAGTACAAGGACCCAGACGCTATCAAGAAGTTGAAGGAAGCCACTGGTGATAGCATTTACGCCGCCCTCGATGCGATTTCGCTCCACGAGACGCACGCCTTCACTGTGCGCGTCTTGGCAGAGGGTAGCAAAGGCCGGGTTATCATACTCAATCCTACTACCGACGAAGTCAAGGCGATCAGGAAGGATGTCGACATTATCTGTGCGCTCCATCGTCACCGTGGCCCTACATTTTCCAACTGACTCGTCCCTCTTGTAGACACTTTGATCTACTCCGCATTCGGTGTTCAAGATGAGGTCACCACCGTGGATGATGAGGAACGCCAGACCCTGTCGGCCTTCGTTTACAACAAACTGCCTGGTCTCGTCAAGGAAGGAAAGGTCAAGCCAAACGTGATTACCAAGTGGGAGGGAGGATTCGAGAGGGTCCCCGAAGCGATCGAGCATTTGGCTGCAGGGAAAGTCAGCGGTGAGAAGATTGTATTTAGCCTGTAATTGGTTGTTCAGAACACAATGCCTCGCGAGTGCTCGGAGCGGGAACTCACTGGTTCCGACCAGCTTCTGTCTGGAACAATGGAAGGTGTCATAAAAGTGCTTCGAAGCGCTTCCATGGACTTCAACGGGAGCGCATTTATGAAAAAGTGCCCTGGTGGAAGCGAATAAGCGTGCGGTGGTTCCGCCGAAACGCGTCGATTGCACACAACCTGGTATCGCATAAAATCTGACCCTAGATTTTCCTGATGAGAGGATCCTGAAGTCCAGCGGCGCCCTTGAAGCCGGGCCAAGCGAAGAGAGACGCGGAAAGATCATATCCGAGCGAAACGCATACACGGGACGGTGGAACGTGCTGGGATATAAAAACCGACGTGATCAACCATCGCATTCCGTCTCTCTCACCGGGATTCACTGGCCGGCGACAGTAAGGTTCTTACCAAGGTTACTGCGACCGCCGGCGCGAACCCCGCTGACCGGAAGCGTACGTCCTGCATACCCGAGCTCCACAGCACCACAGGCGGACATCGACGGGTGTATTATTTATATTCCGGGAGGCGCACTCGTCCCTCGGATGCGAATTTGCAGGAACTATTGTCCAGGTTGGACCCAATCCTCACTGTGCGTTGACCGCGCCCAGCTCAAGTACGAAGCACGTGGTAGGGGGGAATCAGCGCTGTTAAACACGTGACCCAGTGTACCTGGCTCCCGTTGGTGCCTGTTTCGTGTTTGCTCATCTTACCTGACCCGCTCGATTCAGGATGCCGCTGAGCAAGGAGGCCAGGCGGGCGGTCATCTTATACCTATCTATCTGCGTCGCGTTCTTGCAGGCAGGGCTCTACGCTAGTCGACGATCCGCATCACCACCCACCACCCCTCGAAGAAACAGCCAATGGACGCTTCCTTCCTTCTCTCAGTCGGGGCCCGTGCTCAATGACCACCCAATCCCGCAGTTGATGGCCGAGGCGGAAGAAAACTTCAAGCGGTTGTTATCACGCCAGAGCACGACGTTGAAGAAGGCCGTAGCAGAATACAAGCGAAGGTACCGAAGGAGTCCACCAAAGGGGTTCGATCGGTGGTGGGACTTTGTGCAAAAACATAACGTGAAGATCGTTGATGACTATGATACACTCTTTGAGGATCTCGCTCCCTTCTGGGATATGTCAGGGGAAGAATTCCGGGCTCGCGTGGACGTGGTGCGTGAAGCCATTTCCCTCGGTTGAATCCTTGGCTGACATTACCGCCTAGGCTGGACGTCTCCCAAACATCAACATTGTTCAAATACGAAACGGCGAACCGGACATTGTTAACCAGCGACCGGGTTTTAACAAGGAGGATGTCAGTGTACGAGCCAAGGGATTTACATGGATGGTCGAGAAGTTTCAACATCTTGTGCGTCTCCTCCACGTCTCCACCTCTTTTACCTTATCCTCGTGATCAGCTCCCGGACATGGACTTTCCCGTGAACACTATGGCTGAAGGACGGGTGTTGGTCCCGTGGGAGCACCAAAAGTATCCAAACCTGACCGTACAATACACCGGAGGTTCGTCGTCGGTCGATACATCGTTCCTCCCAGACACGCCCTGAACCTCTACGATAGCAAACAGCGTCCAACCACCGAGCACTCTGTATACCGCAGATTGGCGAGGCGCTGGCGACGTGTGGGAGGCATATCGACGCACATGTCCCCCTGCGACACCCGCACGCCGCCTTTTCAACTCGCTGAGGGCACCCTCAGTCAATCGTGGTCTTAGCCTTCTCCCAGGCTCATCTCGCCCAGGCGATCAGTTCAGCTTCGCCACAGAACTTCATGGAAATTATTCTTTCTGTGACAATCCTTGGGCACATTACCTCCATGGTCATTTTTTCTCGGACTGGAGGACGCTCCCTGTGCTTTTCCCCATCTTCTCCCCCTCTAAGGCCTCCGGCTACAGCGACATACGAGTCCCGAGTCACTACTACTACGGAACCTCGAGGCGTTACACCTACGGTTGGGACGAAGTAAATCTAGAGCTTAGAGAGATCGACCACATGGAAACGCCCTGGGAACGGAAAAGCGACAAAATATTTTGGAGGGGTGCGACAACTGGCGGGGGCAGTTCCCCGCCCGGCTTTGCACCACAGTACCACCGGCAAAGGTTTGTGAACAGAAGGAGTTTGCGATTCCGCGCTTGACATTATTCCTTCTTAACAGGTTCGTCCGGATGGCTAGTGCCAAAACCAAGAGCAAACGGAATGTCGTCTTTGCAGACCCCCCGAGCTCTTCCAGGTACCACTCGGCAGAGGTTTCGATGGATGACCTCAACGACGAGATTATGGATGTTGCTTTTGTCAAAGCAGTTGACTTTTACAATTACCCCGGAGGGTATGAAGGTTATGTCGCCGACCATAGGTTTGACGAGGGCGTATTCCTTGGCGACCATTGGAGACACAAGTTCCTCCTCGACCTAGATGGGATGAGCTACTCTGGACGTTTCTTCGCGTTCTTGGAATCGGATAGTGCCGTTATAAAATCTTCCGTCCATCGAGAGTTTTATTCTGATTGGCTGCAACCATGGTACGCCTGCTCTACCGTCCCGAGTAGTTCGTTCAGCTTACCACGGTTGGCGTTGCGACCATCAGGTTACACTATATCCCCCTCTCAAATTCTTACCAGGAAATCTACAACATCCACGCGTTCTTTTCCGGAGCTAGTGAAACCACATTACGGGCTGCGAACTCTACGACTCTGGAACTTCCGTTGGAGAAGAGGAGACCTAGTAACGGGGACAGGCGATTGAGGAGGATTGCGAGAGCAGGGAAACAGTGGAGGAAGACAATTGGAAGGAAGGAGGATATGGAAGGTAAGCTATCCTACTCCTCTATCCTTCCCCCTGCTAACCTGTTGACCGTCTGTTGTCCCGTTGCGACCCCTACAGCCTACATGTACCGACTGTGTCTCGAGTATGCCAGGCTCTGGGCTGATGATCGAGAAGCGATGAGTTTCTCGCTTTAGGCCCCGTCCCCCCCCCCCCCCCTCTCTCTCTCTCCCCGATGATTTGGCATCAATGCCGGTATCACGGTGGTTCCTGCCCTTCCGTTAGAATGTGATGTAGCGGGGAAGGTCAACATTTCCTTTGGTTCGTTATTCATGTTATAGGTAGTATACATGCTGAACTTTGGTTACTGCTACTCGTAATCGACTGTATCCCGTAGAAATAAAACCACTCGCGTCCGAGAGTTACAATTAAAAAGAGCGCTAGGTATCACACTGACGGAAGTCGATACGGACATCGGGCCTTTGGTAGGGTCGATGTGATGATCATTTTATTTACTCAGTGGCAAAATGTCGCGGAAACCGCACCCCTGCTCTCGACCTAAGACACACAACGAGGGGCAAAGATACTAGTTCCCTATACATTTTTTACAGGGACTGTCGTATAAATGCATATGCATGGTTATTGTGAGTGTATTGTGGACCGAACGACATTGCGCGCGCAGGAAATTACCGACCGCCCCTCATACAAACAACAAAGAAAGAAACGACCAATATACGAGGACGAACCGAAACAAGTACATACATGGGCCAGGGGGAAACAGAGGCCAACACACCCAACAAAAGGAGACAAGGAGAGAGGCGAATAAAAAGATTGGTTTTGAGGATAACAGGGTGAGGCGGCGGTCAGCGCTTGCGGTCGCGGACTTCTATACGGATAGCGGAATTCGTTGTTAGGCTAATTACGAGCCTTGGACCAGTAGGTACCGCACAAGAGAGAACGAGAGTGCAGGAGTGTGGGAACGTGGGTGTTAGTTCATTGGGGGAGGGTCCACACCAAGGATTAAGCACGCTAATCGTCTCGGAGGTCTACTATCTCAAGTGACAACGAGTCCTTAATCTGGACATGACCCTTATCCGCATCCTACACAAAATGAAAACAGCGTTAATGTCCGCGTAGTTCACGGGAGAAAGGAGGACGTACAGTATAAATAGGAACGGGCGGGTGAGGGTGGAACGCCTCCTTCTGAGTGCAATCCAGAATCGACTGCAAACCCGGCGGATCGGTCAACCTGAATATACCGAAGCTGTACAAGAACGAAGAGGATCAGAAGACCGGGAACCTGGTAATTGGACAGCTCACTTTGGTGTTGACGTCGGCGCACAGACAACGGCAAACGATTCCGGCAGCATTCTCTGGAAGCCAGAGTGGGTGTGGAGGTCAACAGAAGACATAAAACACGACTGGGTCGGGTGCGTATGAATCTGGGAGAAAATGAGTTAAATCACCCCGTCAGATCCAATAGGAGGATAAAATCCGTACCCAGCCGAGCGTAATCAGACTCCTCTCTTCCGTAAAGTTCATCACCAACTCTTCCTCGTCCATTGTACATGTATCACTCGTGGAATGCTGTTTCGGGATCAAGAGCGTCGTGACGACGAACCTACTCTTCTTATCCTTCCCCAACAACAACCCACAAGTCTCCCTGTTCCGGGCCGTATTCACGGCCGCTACGTTGAGGAACCTCGGTAGCGACTCGCGCGGGAGGTAGACGGTCTTGAGATCCCGGGGTACGACATCGCCGGAAGACGCAGGGGTGATTCGAGTTTGGTCCACAGTTGTGCTCGGTCCCGGCACTGGAGCTGGTGGTATTGGACTCTGCCTCCTTTGCGCTTGCTGTTGCGCTTGCTGTTGCGCTTGTTGTTGTGCTTGTTGTTGTGCATGTTGTTCGTATATGCTACCTGGCATCGACGGTTGGGGAAGAAGGTTATTGTACAGTCCCCCTACACCTCCCGGTCCAGGACCCGGTCCATTGCCATCCTGGAAGAGCAGAGAGCTGGAGGAGATCGGAGCATTGCCGTGTGGCGCACCTTGAAACATAGAGTGAAGGGAGGGGACATAACCCTGTTTCATCTGGTGCTGTGACATCAGGGTCGGGTAACAGATTGGACCCGGAGGCGGAGAGGTCGTGGTGACTGGGGAGGGATACGGATACCTATCAAAACGTCGATCAGCTACGGTGATAGTGTGGGCCTGCAGCTATTAGCAGCTTACCGGTTTGTCAACTTTGTCGATACAGCAGGATCGTGCGATACCGCATGTTGAGTGGAATAACTAATCGGGGCGGGGAACGAAGGCGGTGGTGGAGGAATCACGACTGCGTCACCGTTCTGCTTCTCATCGTTGCTCCCTCTCCTTATTGGAGGGTTCACATTCGCACTTGCACTGGAAGTCGAAGTGGTGTAAGGGTTATACGGTACGGCTGGTGACTTCTGAGGCGGTGGGATTGAACTGGGATTCGTCACGGGGTTGGAGGAACTCGTCGCTGTGGCACTCGAATACGGTTGTGGGATCTGCATTTGTGGGGGTGGAGGCGGTGGAGGTTGGCCCTGTCCTGGAGGAGGTGGGTGGACCGGATTCTGGTAAGAAGAAGCGGAGACAGGGGCGGGAAGGACAGGTATAACGGGCGGAATTCCATTCATGTTGGAATTTGGAGGCGCATGAGAGGTAGCGATCTCCCTTCGGGCGGCCTGAGCAGCAGCCTCGGCTTCTTGTTGCCTCTGAGCGATTCCGGAATACTCTATGGAATGTTGGGATGACGAAGAGTACCCTCTCCCCGAATTGCGTATCTGATCTGTCCGTCGCCTGATGGCCTCCTCGGCAGCTCTTCGAGCTTCCTCGTTGCTCCTCGTAGGCGAGTCGCGGGTGGATTGTGAGTAATAATCCCGAGGTGGTTCGCGCGACCTATCGCGTTCCCGATCACGATCCCTCCGTGGAACGGAACCCGGGTTCAAAAGCTCCTCTTGGGCGTAACTGTTATTCCTTGATGGATAGTGCCCTTCCCCCGAGTCTCTTGAGTTTGGTTGAGGGGTGGGTGTGGGACTCGTGGCTGAGTTGGGTGGCTGAGATTGCGAGGTGGATGGAACGAGGGTGGCAGATTCGAGTAGGACGGTAGGCTTAATGGAAGGGTCATCGATGTGTTCCGGATACTTCGCGGCCCACTTCTCGTAACGTTCGACGAGCCCGGGTTTGAGCTTGCTGAGATTATCGAGGGTCTCTTGGCCGTGCTGAATTGACAAGATTAAAGTTAGATAGCGAGAAGAGATTGAGGCGAGCAAAGAGATGCGGAAAAGAGTACGATCAGGAGGTAATTAAACGTCAGGGTTGGAAAGATCCGTTGTTAAGGGAAGGGAAACGGGAGTAAAGATGAACCCCACGGAGGAGTTGGAGATAGAAAAACGAAAGTGCGAGGTACGACTCGACGAGGAAAGGAAGAGAGAGACTCACCAAGACCAGGTTATGCCTCTGGCTGCTGGTCAAGAGCGTCTGATAGTCCTTGTGGGTCGGCATCTTCTCCAGAATGATGGTCGCCGCCCTGGCGAGCTGGACGAAGCTCCTCTCGTAGTCCCCGCCCTCCGCATACTGTTTCCCCAACTTCCTTGCGAGCTCTGCGGTGCGCAGCCAGTGTTTGAGGTGCTTGTTGGGATCCCACAAGTCTTCGCGAGACTTGTCAGCGAGCTCAGCAATGGTGGCCGGGCGAGTCTTCCTCTCTAGACGAGCATCCCAGGCCTCTCGCCTCTCTCTATTAGCATAAGGCTCTCCTCCGTCTCTGTTCGGGCTGAGTTGGTCGGACGAGGCGGAATCTCTCGAGCCGGTGCGAGCGATCTGGACGGGGGCTGGGAGATGATGATTGGCGGCGGGATAGGGTTGGTGCTGGTATGATGCTGGTGGTTGCTGGTGGTGGTAACTGGAGGTATAGGCGTTTGGAGGATGGCTTGTGCTCATGCTGGGGGATGCATTGATCACAGGCCAGTATTCTGCTGCGACGCCCGAGATCAAGGAATACCCGCGATAGCGTGGAAACCACGTGCACATCCATTCCTGCCCCCGAACATGGCCCAGGAAAACACACCGTGCCGACACCTCTGCTCTGGGACAGAGGAGAATGTTGCCCTCAGACCACCTCGCGTTCAGCAAGACGAATTCACGAGCCCCGCCAGCGATCTCGGAATTCGCTCTCGCCGCATCGCGATGCACATAGTCCCTACTTCTACCACCTTGATCTGTGGCCCAAAGACACCGACAAGGCGTATCGCCTGATAGAGAATTCCCAGGACTATTGGCCCGGCGTGTTTCCAGCCCAACCGCCGCAATATCTATCCCTGAGTCATGTGAGGCACTCCCCGTTGGCTCATCATTGCCGGGCTTTTCATTGACGATGCCGTCCTCGGGGAGGGCGCACCGACGGTATTGCCTCTTGATCCCATATCACTTCTTCATGCAGCGTGTGCTCAGGTAGCCAGAGCTCCTCGGCGAATTAGGTCCGGAAGCTGAAGAAGCACGGGTCTCCGCAGAACCTGACCGATTGTCTGCTTACACATCTGCTCAACAATCGTATATCCCCATTCACCCCCTTTCCTGAGGCTGAATAATGTTCCGTTGGAGGTATATCGTTATTTCGCACGGCGGCCTGCCTGTCTACCGGTTTGCCGGTGCCTAACCGATTCGCGTAGGCCACAGACGGTGTTGATTCGTTTGCGGTCCCGGAATATGCAAAGAGTGTACGGTACCCAGTGTATAGTAACACCCTGATGATCTCCTCCCTTCATTTGAGGCAAGGGCCCTCGAAAAAAACAAGTCGTTTCTGTCCGTTTACACGATTTCCACCACACGCGAGTAGAACAGGGCGCCAGCTAAACACGGTTGCTCTGCTTATTCCTATATACCTTACACGATATAGTCCATGAAGATCCATCTATCTACGCACCTAAATGATTCCCCGAATTCTGCAAGAGGAAATGATACGATGCGGGGGTGACTTAATGTATGAGGGTCCGATCCGTAAACCCAAGAAGAAAAGGGGGTATAAACAAGGTCGACACAGTGGACGGGGAAATTAAACCAGTCATGTAACGAGAAAAACAAGGGGACAGAGGAGAGATCCCATGACACAGTTGGATCCAAGGTGAGAGTGATCAAACGAGACAAAAATAGGGTCGTTGACGAGGATCACCTTAACCTCTGATGGTCGCCAAAACGGTATTCCACCTCTTCTTGATACTCTTGAACCCCTTGCCACTGCGCCCGTCACTCTGACCACAACCAAACTCGGGTACATCCTTAGTGGAAGGCAAGCTGGGTACCGATGAACTTGCAAATTTCTTGAACCGCGCGTCAGGCGGGGGATCAAGCGACGTGAGCGTATCAGGAGACAGGACCATAACGGGTGCTGGTCGCGAGTCATGGATCGTCGTCAATTTCAACTTCCCCCCGGCGGACATGGGCGCTGTGGTGATCCGCATGACGATCCCCCTGATACCCTTCCGCCTCGTTCTCGTCCCCTGTATGTCCTGTGGCTTCATGTCACCACCACCCCTCACGAACTCCATGCGGCTATCGTTGGATAAAGGCGGAGGTAGTTGATTATCGTTGATCGCAGCGAGGACGCTGTCCCTCCGCAATGTGGCGCTCCTCGCGGAACTGGGAAAGGTATCGGTGGAGAACGGAGGTACTGACGTCCTCTGGATCTTCGGCACGGGATCATTTGGGATGGGTGGGAACACATGGGAGGTCGTGACGGAAATTAAAGCGGGATCCGGTTTGATGGTGGGGGGGAGGGGAGGCACGTTTTCGATTTCAGTCGACGATGAAACGCTGGACCCGGGGACCCTCGCTCTGAGCGAATTAACAAAGGACCGTCTGCGCATGCGCAGACCCTCCCTCTCTTTCAGGTTAGCTTCGGCGTTGGCGGTATTCGAGTCGTTTCTCCAGTCCATCCTAGTACTAGGCTTGGTGTTGCCCATCGCCCAGCTGTCACACCTCGGGCGCGGGGGCTGGGAAGGCGTGGTCGTGCTCCTCGTGCCCTTGAGAGAGCCCGCGCTTTTCATCCTCGTCAAACTCCCCTTCTTGACCGGCATGATGACGCCATCGCCTCCAAGTCCCAAACGCGAAAACCTGGGCGTTGAATCTGTTACGGACATCCAATTCTCCCCGGGATCGCGCGAGGTGGAGGGAGGACGCGGCTGGTCAGGTAAACCAGAGCTCAATGGGCGGACGTCTCGTGGTATTGGTTGGTCGAGTGAAGGAGGTAACGAAGATGAAGTGGTGGGTCTATCGCTCGTTTCGCATCGGTGTCCATATTTCATGTCTCGGTTCGCAATACCGGCTTCTTCCCGCATAGCGTTCAGAGCCCATCGAGGGATAGTGGGTATCGGGGGGGCCGTCTGGCTCCTATCCGTCCGAACGGTACGGGAAGATGAACTAGAGGCAAGGCTCGTGGTAGAAGCCGAGTGCAAGCTAAAACTGGAACGTCCCTTGTTCGCCTTCTGATCATCTTTGTCTTTTTCGTTGGTCGTCAGGGAGTAGGTGGAGATGATCGACAGGCGCTTCACGAAGTCGCGAAGCCTATTTCCGTCTTCGGCCTCTTCCCTGCCCTTGCCCGACCCTTTCTCGTTGTCACTCTCACCGGGGGAGGGGGAACCAGACGACCTGGGGAGTGGTAGCTGGGGAATGGCGACACCAATGGCGCCATCAGAGAAGATGGACGGCGGGGATGAGGAAGGGGACGAGAACGAAGCGGGGTCCGAATCATAGAGGGACTGGACAGGAAATACCATGTCGGGAATAGACGAAATCCTGTTTGGCCGGTACCTGGGTTTCTGATTCCCTTCGTCATCCTTGTTCTTGCTGTTAACTTGATCGGAGGACACAGAGGGGCCAGCCAAGGGAGATGATCGCGGTGTCCGCGGCCTGCGATGGGGATGGGGAGGTAGGTAGACCGGGTTGTTGCGCTGGTGTTCAGGCAGGGAGTGGAAGGAGACTGGACGCGTGATAGGATTCCGAACGGGTAGCGTCGAGCTTGTACCTCCGCTCATTTCTAATGAAGTGGGCGTTGCATGAAAAACAACGTCAGTAAGCAATGCCAAGTCGAGCAAGGCAAAGCAAAGCGTACGACAAGGCTTGGACAGGACAGAGAGGAGAGAGGAGGGTGAGGGAAATGAAAGGGAGGGAAGATTGGGAGGCGTGAGGGAAGTCGCAGCAAGTTATAAGTAGTGCTGAGAAAGGGCGGCGTCCGACATGAGAAGCCGCCTGTCATTGAAACCCATCGCCAGGCTGTTGGCCGCCAGTGGGCCGAGAGGTCGATGACGAGACAGCTCGCTCGAACGCAAGTCCGACCGACGCCCGGAGACCACAGTGCCTAGAATCTCGTGTTGGTCGCAGGCGTAGCCGCTGTCCGTGCACTGGCATTTTCCCTGCGATTTAGCAGATCCCTCGGGTGCTGCAGTGGAAAGCAAGAAGGGACGGCGAATCATGATCGCGGCGCCACATCCTGGCAAGTTTCAATTTCCCAGGCCGGCTCCGATCCTCCAACTGGAACCCAATCAGCCTGGATCTGCTTGCTTGACGGCGAAGGAAACCCCAGAGGACTCGATTCCCCGACGCCTCGCTGGCGCGGATAGGTGCGCGGCGGGGACCCTCTCAGATTCGGACTGCAAGAGGAAATCTCTGGACAGTCCCCCCCAAAAAATCAAAAAACAAAATCAAAGGGGCATTTCCGTTGCCTAGGTGTTGCGGCGCCTTTTACATCGACCGGGCTGTTCTCCGCACTAGAGCCAAACGACCGTAAGTGCGGGCCGCCCAAACACCTCTTTCCCCGCATCATTTCAGCCTACGTGCGGCGGCACTGTCACTTCAGACAAATTGTACAGAAAAATACCGTCGACTGACGACGTACATGTGTCGAAATCTAACCTCGGCGCGTCTGGAAGGGGCGCTGTAAGATCCATACTTAGGTGAGTGCCTTATTACCCCCATCAGTATCAAAAACCCACAGGTGTGTCACCAGAAATAAACTGTGCATGATTGCATACCGGCGTCCTCACACTCCCGTCTTGAGCTTATACTTATACCCGCCCCATGTAAGTGCACCTCTGGCTCTCTGGCTCACATACATTACGGGCTTCCACACTACCCGGGGGTTTATTGCAGTGGTTTCAGGACCCAGGGTGTCCCTGTGGCGTTTGAATGAACCTCCCTGCTTCCCGGGTGCGGGTGTGTCTCTACCCGTCAAAACCTCCGGACCACACCCTTGGCGAGGTCTGTGAGCCTAGATCCACACAACCCCTAACACGTCTATACGCCTTCTACCGGTGTCCATCACGGCGCTAGTCTCCGTGCACGCAAAAGCGTGTCGCATAAAGTACATCCATCCAATTACTTTTACGGCCAAGCCTTCCTCAAGGGCTTGTGAACCCGTGAACGGTGGACCCTATCCCCTCCGCAACGCGCACTCGCTCGCAACCACGACGCGGCGCTTGACCGTTATTAATCTTCCTTAATATAAGACGCGTAGAACGGAGATTGAGAGCTGATAATGTTATCGATGCTTCATAAAGGCGGAAAACGGGCACCGTCTGCCCGGCTCGTAGGCACCAACCTATGGGTAGGACGGCCACCCGTAGTCCTGCAGGCAGCAGGAGGGAGGCCGGCGGTCCGCGCGGGTGTGCACCATGGCCGACCATTCAAGGAAGGCATTTGCATACGTGTCGAAGCGGTAGAAGACCCCGAGGATAAGGAGAAATCCGAAAATGTCCCCGGACGATCTGACGGTCGAAAGGCGGGTCATAGAGGACCCTAGTGCTAATGGTCTAATATATGTTAAGATGAGTGTCTACGACAACGCCAGAGAGCGAGAGAGAACAATGTGACGATTATGGGATGGACAAGCGAATAAACAATTAGGTGGAAACGGCCTACGTTGCGAAGATACCTAAAATCCTAAACGACGGAAGGTTCCTATCACCCTCTTCACCAATGAGCTCACATTCGACGTAATGCGAACCCCAAGCTACGTCTTTGTCGATGATTTGTAACCTAAAGTTCGCGTAGGGAAGAGAAAAAAAAGAGGATCAGCCACAGACGTCAGCAACACAACAGGTGAGACCGAGACCGAGGTAAGGAATTAAGGAGGGCGGACGGCGGATGGCGGATCAGGCTAGCCCAAATCCAGATCAAGCATGTCGCGACTCGGAGCACAAGAAAAGACAACACATAAGGGGAGAAAGGGGCAGGAGCGAGCACTTACGTTGGTGTTGGCTCTCCCACATATCCAGCGTTCGAGATTTGCACTCGCCCCTCATAATTGTCGTCCACCCAACAGTTGACAGAACTACCATGGGTCCCAACGACGCTCCTCGGCTCCTCCAAATAATACACGCCGACGTCCCCCGCGCCCAAATTGACGCCCACGCGCAATCTACTCATCGGTTGGCTCGAATACCAATAGTGCGATGCGCTCGAGATCGAGTTCGTTCCGGTGGGGGGATGATATGCCGCCCATCCTGTTCCAGCGAAGATGGATGGAGGAAGGGGATTAACAAGGTCGTTCGCTGATGCGCAGAACGGCGTCGGTTCCTCGTACGCCTTCTTTCCAAAGTCCCCGGGACGTGTACCGATCCTCGCGGGAGGTATTGCCTGGAGATGGAGCGCCCCTGGCTGTTGTTTTCCAGGAACGACCTTTCCTTGTCCTCCTGGATTCTGATTACCCGCGACAACGTTCCCTCCCTTGTTCTCGGGTTGTGACCCTTTTCTTTGTCCAACGCCACCAAACAGGCCTCGCGCGTCAGTCGGCTGTTTCGAATTGTCAGGGACATTTTGGGAGAAAACGTGTGATAACCCGTCAAAGGACTGCCCCGTTGCGGCCGCCCAAGCCGAACAGATCTGGGACTCGAAATACGAGATTAGAACGTCGGCGAGGATGTCGTGACCAGCTGGGTTAGCCAGTACAGCGTCGGCGAAGTACCGATTGACAGATGCGGGTTCCTCGATGGAATCATGGTACAGAATCGGCTTTGTGCTGTGTAGATTCGATGGATTTGCGTGGCAGGTAGACCGAAGCCAAAAGGTTAGGGTGAAATGCAAATCAGTCATCGATTCCCTCTTCTGGTCACGCGGCGATATAGGTGAGAGAGAGAAATCGTACCTGATGTGCGGGGTATCATAAAACTGAGCGACCACGCTATGCCAGTGATCCGGACCTGCGAAACCGTGTTCGCCCTGCATCTGTGGGCTGAAGTGTCCAAGGATCAATACTGCTGGGTGATCCTGACGCATGAGAATTGATCGAACGAGGATTTCGAAGTGATCCAACGATGATGATGAACTGTGGATAGTGTTAGCGATAGTCCTGCGAACAAGAACAATGAAACATACTCATTGTCATCTGTATCCAATTCAATGATAATCAAGTCCGTCACGTCCGGTATGTGATGTGAACTGCAGAAGGAGTAATAATGCGAATTGGTACGCCTCATTGCGCCATTTGTAAGTTCCGAGGCCGGATGTGGAAAGACAGTGTTCCACCAGTGGAAGAATTTGGACGGGTAACAGTTTGGCGATAGAGGGTCCGTTCCAGCACCATGGCAAGCCGATACTGTAGGCCGAAACCCGCGCAAAGTCCGTCAGCACGTTTGGCTCAAGAAAGGGGTAGCCGATAATCTTTCACCCAACGTAATCCCGTAGGCGTGGAAAACTGCGCACGTCCAATAGGAGAGCGCCACGGGGGGGGGGGGGGTTCGGGGGGAATGGCAAAGGTATGAAAGG
>Ga0307517_10003369_pt1 | contig 24853 bp, 21 predicted proteins | sample 23_EM_MG_FD_194515 | JGI IMG/M metagenome (GOLD analysis project Ga0307517, IMG submission 194515) | Populus trichocarpa ectomycorrhiza microbial communities from riparian zone in the Pacific Northwest, United States - 23_EM | ecosystem: Host-associated > Plants > Roots > Unclassified | place... | reverse complement strand
GGGATCTTACAAATCTTAGGATCACTAAAGACTTACATGGTCTTTAACTTTAGGGCCTGTAAAATTAATCGAGGTGTGCGCAAGCTGACTCGGACACCCACGTTAATAAAAAAAAAGAAAAGGTTAGTAAGGGTAAGTAAAGGTACATTAATGTTTTGTCTTAATAAACAAGAAAGTTTAAGGTACATTAAGGATCTGTCTTGATAAACAAGAGTAAGGATGGAGAAAACTAGAAATTTTAAAAATTAATATTGGTTCTAGAGATTCAGATAAGAGGTTAGTTATGTTTAAGGGAATAACAATGTCATTCTTACAATATTCTTTTTTACGAATGTTTACCTTTACTATGTGTTTTCTCCTAAATTTATCATTTTTTTATTGGCGATAATTATCATAGCTTTTTATTTATTTATTTATTTTTAATTTTTGATTGTTTTGTGAAAAGTTTGATGTCGTTTTTTAAACACGTAAGATAATAACATTAGTTGTAAAAAATTTTTTTGTCGAAATTACTAAAAATAAACATAACTCATATTTGATTTTAAGATCTAAAAATTGATTCCTTTAGAGACGTGTAAAAATGATTTTTATAGCTAAATTAAGTTTTTTCATATTTATTGTTTATCAAGACAATTTGAATTATCTTTTATTGTAAGCGATATTTAAGCTGTCTTGAGATGCATTTAAAAAATATTAAGAAATTAATTTATTTACGTAATATGTTGAAAAAGTTATCATATTCAAGCTATAACTATTAAATACTTAAAAGGTAAGAAAGACACACAGTAGAAAAGAAAAATCATATTTGGTCCCCCCAAAAAAAGTGAAAAGAATCCTCTTTTTTATTTGTCTTTCTTATGCCGTAAGTACAACATTATCACCATGGAATTTTCTTTTTTTTTTTTTTTAGTTTAACGTGGGTGTCCGGACCAGCTTGCGCGCATCTCGACTAATTCCACGGGCCCTGAAGTTAACGATCATGTAAGCCTCCAGTGGCCATCATATGAGCAATCACAGGGCTCGAACCTGAGACCACAGAAAAAACAAACCTCTTGGTTCCAAGTTTTTACCAGTAGGTCATCGCCTAGATGGTTAACTGAAATTTTCTTGAGGCAATTGTTGGTGGTAGGAGGGTTATAATTGGCATCATAAGTTTGTCGTATAGTTCCTGATCGTTGCCACCCAGCAAGATGTAGACCGTATGATGAATTGACTTTTGTAGTTAGAAATGAAGGAGGATGAATGATCAATGGCCGTAGTCATCTGGTGTTTGTGCTAGAAAACAGAAACTATCGTAAACTTTGTGAAAAGGTTTGGGGACCCTTCGGACACACCTTCTAAAGATGCCTTCAAAATAATGCAGATCAAAAAGAAACAATGGAGCAAAAGTGAAAATAATGTGGGTGTGGGGAGGGAGATGGAGAGGTTTCCCCTCTGTTAGGGTCCAGGAATCTAGAGCAAGAAAAGCAAATAAGATAATGTGGGCGCCGGGAGGGAGATGGAGAAGTGGGCTTGCACCTTCTTGAGAAAGAATTCAGGTAGATTAAACCTACAGAAGAACCCTCATGACTAAAACTCAGCAATATTTAAAGAAGAAATATAAGATACTGTGTGGATTTAGTATTATGCAAAAAGCAGGCTCACTGATGCGTAAAGGGAGAATCAATCTGCTTTACCTGGGAAAAGGAGAATTTATCAAATTGCTTGCCTTTTAGGCTGAAAGACCAGATAGACTAGACAATCTCCATAGTTGTAATGGACCTGCCTGATACCTTGAAAAAGGAGAGATCCTATTGGAAGGAAGGAAGGAAGGAAGGATTGCCTCTAGAAAAACCTTCAATGAGTTTCAAGAATGAAGTGATCACACAGAAATCAGAATTCATTAGCCCTTCTTCCCCTCGTCTAAGCTTTTATCTTTATCAACCCTACACTATAATTGCCAAAGAAAACCAACACCCAGGAATTCATCCCCCATCGAAGAGAATCATCACAACCACACACATAAACTTACAAATGTTCAACGTGCCCACCAGAATCTGCCTCTATCAAAGATACATGTACGTATATGACATAGGGGGGCCACCTCATTACCACCAAAACAACATTTAGCTCTCTTTCCTACATATGTTTCTGTCTTCATACTCCAAAATGAGCACCGCATCTCCACCCACCTCCCCACCCTTCTCTCCACCTATCTTCCATTCCCTCTCCTACCATTCATTTCTTTCTTCTCCTTTAATCCAGCTCTTTCACCACCCACCACCTCTATTCCTTTCATTTTAGCTATCAAATAATTGTCCAAGTAGATTTCACAAACCCCTTCAACCCTCCACCTCAAACTACCATCACACCATGGCCAAACTAGTAGTAGAAGTTCATGATGCATGTGACCTTATGCCCAAAGATGGCCACGGTTCAGCTAGTCCTTTTGTGGAAGTACACTTTGATGAACAAAGACAAAGGACTCAAACCAAGCCTAGAGAACTTAACCCTATTTGGAATGAGAAGTTTTCTTTCAATGTAAACAATCCTAGAGATCTTCCCAGCAAGACCATTGAAGTTGTTGTGTACAATGATCGAAAAGGCGGTCACCACAAGAACTTTCTTGGCCATGTTAGAATCTCTGGAAATTCTGTGCCTTTATTATCCGACTCCGAGGCCATTGATCTTCAGAGATACCCTCTTGAGAAACGTGGCCTTTTCTCGCATATCAAAGGTGATATAGCACTCAAGATTTATGCAGTCCATGATGGTAACCACTATCCTCCTCCCCCAACAAATGCTGGCAATTTTGAAACTGAAGCAACTCCAGCATTCCAAGAAATCAACGCCAACAAGCTTCAAGCAGAAGATGCCATTGGTGATCATGAGAAGAAGAATAAGAAGAAAAGGAAGGATAAAGAAGTTAGGACTTTTCATTCTATAGGGACTGCAACTGGAGGTCCTGCCGCTGCCGCTCCACCTCTTGTATCTTCCGGGTTCGGGTTTGAGACTCATGTTATGAAAGAAAAGGCTCCTACAGTTGAGACAAGAACTGATTTTGCTCGAGCTGGGCCACCTACTGCAATGCATATGCATATGCCAAAGCAGAATCCGGAATTCTTGTTGGTAGAGACCAGTCCACCGGTTGCTGCCCGTATGCGATACAGAGGAGGGGACAAGATGGCATGTGCTTATGATTTGGTGGAGCAGATGCGTTACTTGTATGTGAGTGTGGTTAAGGCCAAAGATCTTCCTGCTATGGATGTTTCTGGGAGTCTTGATCCATATGTTGAAGTCAAGCTTGGGAACTATAAAGGCAAGACTAAATACTTGGAGAAGAACCAAAGCCCGGTTTGGAAGCAAAATTTTGCATTCTCAAAGGATAGATTGCAGTCCAATTTACTTGAAGTTACGGTGAAGGATAAGGATTTTGTCACCAAGGATGATTTTGTGGGCAGAGTGTTTTTTGATTTATCTGAAGTCCCTCTTCGCGTGCCCCCAGATAGTCCATTGGCTCCTCAGTGGTACAGATTGGAGGACAAGAGGCGGATAAAGACAAGAGGAGAGATTATGCTTGCAGTTTGGATGGGAACACAGGCTGATGAGTCATTTCCTGAAGCATGGCATAGTGATGCTCATGACATTAGTCATACAAACCTTGCCAACACACGATCGAAGGTATACTTTTCGCCGAAGCTGTATTACCTTAGAGTTCAAATCATCGAAGCTCAAGATCTTATCCCCTCCGATAAGGGTCGCATGCTGGAAGTGTCCGTAAAAGTTCAACTTGGTAATCAGGGAAGGGTCACTAGGTCTTTGCAGACGCGAACCATCAATCCAATTTGGAATGATGAGCTTATGTTTGTTGCATCTGAGCCTTTTGAGGATTTCATAATTGTGTCTGTTGAGGACAGGATAGGACCAGGCAAGGATGAGATACTTGGAAGGGTGATTTTATCAGTTAGGGATATCCCAGAAAGACTTGAGACTCACAAGTTCCCGGATCCTCGCTGGTTTAATCTCTTCAAGCCTTCATTGGCACAAGAGGAAGGTGAGAAGAAGAAAGAGAAATTCTCAAGCAAGATCCTGCTCCGTCTCTGTCTAGATGCAGGGTATCATGTTCTTGACGAGGCTACACATTTTAGCAGTGATCTACAACCATCATCCAAGCACCTTAGGAAGCCAAGTATTGGTATCCTTGAACTTGGGATTCTCAGTGCACGAAATTTGCTACCAATGAAGGGGAAGGATGGTAGGACCACTGATGCATATTGTGCGGCGAAGTATGGCAACAAATGGGTTCGAACCAGAACAATTCTCAATACTCTGAATCCTCGTTGGAATGAACAGTATACTTGGGAAGTTTATGATCCTTGCACTGTGATCACCCTTGGTGTCTTTGACAATTGCCATATTAATGGAAGCAAAGATGATTCAAGAGATCAGAGAATTGGGAAGGTAAGGATTCGGCTATCAACATTGGAAACCCATCGAATATATACACATTACTACCCGTTGCTAGTTCTTACCCCCTCTGGATTAAGGAAGCATGGGGAACTTCACTTGGCATTGAGGTTTACATGCACAGCTTGGGTTAATATGGTGACTCAATATGGCAAGCCATTGCTTCCCAAAATGCATTATGTCCAACCAATTTCTGTTAAGCACATTGACTGGCTTCGCCACCAGGCAATGCAGATAGTGGCAGCAAGGCTATCAAGAGCTGAGCCACCTCTTAGGCGTGAGGTTGTGGAGTACATGGTGGATGTGGATTACCATATGTGGAGCTTGAGGAGAAGCAAAGCTAATTTTCTTCGCATAATGTCGCTGCTTTCAGGGATCACCGCTGCCTGTAAATGGTACAATGACATTTGCAACTGGAGAAATCCAATAACAACATGTCTCGTGCACGTTCTGTTATTTATTCTGGTTTGTTATCCAGAGTTGATACTGCCCACAATTTTCCTCTATCTGTTTGTGATTGGGTTATGGAATTATCGGTTCAGGCCAAGGCACCCACCACACATGGATACTAGGCTTTCACAGGCAGACAATGCGCATCCAGATGAACTTGATGAGGAATTTGATTCATTCCCAGCATCCCGGCCATCAGATATTGTGAGGATGAGATATGATAGGCTGAGAAGTGTTGCCGGTAGGGTGCAGACAGTGGTTGGAGATTTGGCAAGCCAGGGGGAAAGAGCTCAGGCGCTACTCAGTTGGAGGGACCCAAGGGCGACGGCAATCTTTATCCTCTTTTCATTAATCTGGGCTGTGTTTATTTATGTCACTCCATTCCAGGTAGTGGCAGTGCTGGTTGGACTCTACTTGCTTCGACATCCCAGGTTCAGGAGCAAGATGCCCGCTGTGCCTGTCAACTTCTTCAAGAGATTACCGTCCAAAACAGATATATTACTTTGATGAATTGGAAGCTATTATAACTTAAAACACCTTATTTGCTTGATTCTGCTCGAGGAAAGATGATCCAGTAAATAATTCCATCAATGTCATGACAGCAGGAAAGCACCTAGGTTCTTTCTCCCCTGACAACCCACTCCGCAAAAGAATCTTACTTTTGCTGAATATGCATATCCCACATTTCTTCAGTCCCATGCACGGAACCCCACTATTATTTTTTTCTCTTTATTCCATATTCTGTACTATTAATAAGCAATCATATTTTGTATTTCATGAATCATATGCAACGCCCCCAAAAAGTTAGCGAAACAAAAAAAAAGATGGCTACACACTGAAGCAGCTTCAAAGATCAAGCATTGGATCTGTATGAACAAGCGGAACTGCTTAAGCATGTAAATCATTCCAAGAGAAAGGAGTGCATTCCACAATTCCCAAAGAATTGGCAATCCAAATTCCAAGTAGAATTGAGCTATCCCCTCGATAACATTGGAACAGAACTCCTGCCATTTACAACACAAGAATTTCCATACGTGTCAAATCTTCTATGAAGATTACCCCACAAAAAAACTGGACAAGTAAAATACAAATATATAGTTGACTTGGATGACACGGTCCTAAATCCAACATGTATTAGTGAAGCTACAACAGTAAGAAAGCTGACAATTAATCCTCCTAGAAGTGTCCTATCCACAACACCCAATCACCCACTCCTTTGGCCCACTCTCGCTTCTTCTTTTTTGGATCCCGAGGCAGTATCATTCACCACCATTTTTTGTGACTAATTTTTCCACTTTCTTAGGAACCATCCAATGAGATTTCTTTTGTTTCGGTCTTCTGGCAGCATGCCATTCTGAGAAATGTTCTTTGCTCTAAAGTAGTCGGTCCTACACAGCTCTCTGATCCCCACAAGCACAAGCTTCTGTCTCTCTTGATTCACAGCACTCACATGGGTCAGAACAGGGAGAACATTTGTACTCACTGAGTGTTTTCTCCACCGACTTTGTTTTCTGATTTATTTGGTTGAGAGTCTCAATTACTGACCACCTTCCAACAGAGGCTATCTTAACAATAGCTGAAGCACCAAGCATGCTTTCTGGAGCAACTATGAGAACCTGCTTGTATGCTTTTGTGTGGCCAACCTAGGGAAATGAAAAAAAACTAATCAGAAAAGGGAAATAGGAGGTCGAATCATAAACTAAGAAAGCTCGCCATTCAGTTCCAGGAAAAAGAGAGAGAGAGAGAGAAGAAGAAGCAAGTGTCCTGTTTGAACTGAGCCAAAAAAGAGAGGGGCTCTCATTTTTAAGTCAGTGTAAGCAAGTTGGTTTCAATAGAAATGAGAAACGAATAAGAACATTCAAAACATATCAGAGAAGGATTAACACGCAATCCTAGTAACCTTTTCATGACCACCTAGATCCGATTTATTAGACAATAAAATAAAAACAGCAACTGGGTCTTAGAACGAGAGTGTTTCATTTATATATTTCCATCTCATCAAGTGAATTCCATCTGTTGCGATCTGCTATCCATATTCTTTCCACTCTGCCCTCCATTCCATTGTAAGGAATGAAAGCTTCAAAGATAGAAGTCAATTCACGGCTTTGTTGCTTTACTACATTACTTGGGACCTTCTTCATCCTTGCAGCAGGTGTCCCTGGATTTGGAAAGCAGATTAAAAATAGAAAATAGCATGAAGTAGATGCCATTACGCACTCCATTATGGTGTGGGTACCACAGCTATAAATTTTCATAACACACTCAAGGCGAACACTACATACTAGATGTTAAAATGACCAAGGTGTGCACACGCAATGCAGCAGTCCCTCAAACTACAAAAAGAAATAAATGATGTTTTTCCTCCATATAATATGCATATGATATAGTCATGAGTTTTCATAATGGATCAACTCATTGTACATTTGATGATCCAGAAAGAAATGGATAAGAAACACGGGAAAATAAACAATTACACTGAATAACACCATAATTATTGCCCCCATCAATTCAAAAAGTCGACAGATTTTAACTTTGACCTACTCTTTTTAATGATTTTAACAGAGTTAATATCTTCAGTAACCTTTTTGTTAAATATATACTAATATAAACTTGAAAACAAAATACTAGTCGCAAGTATGTTATATTGGTTTTGAAAAATCACAAAGGGTCAATTATTACCCGACCAAGGGTGTACCAAACATCTCTAGTGACATCTATGATTTCACAATCTAGAAATTACATGTCATATCACTATTTTAGATAGTTCACTTGAGCAGTTTCACTTAAAAAGTGTACCAGTAACTTACTGTGAAAACTATTATAGAAATATGCAATTAACAAGTGAGACATAAAAAATTACAGAAAATAAAGGGCCGCGAACTGGAAATCTGAGTCTGCAAACTAACCTGGGAATCTACATATTATATCGGTAGCAATCTGCATTTCTGGAACTAGCTCAGTCAAGGTGTCGACCACAGTCCTGAATACATTGTATTCTCGATTCATTGCCTGGAGATCTCAAACAATGATATTTTCTAGCAGCCACCCCAAACATAAATTATACAACTACAGCTGGGATCGTTGTTAGGGTTGCGGGGGTAAGGAGAAGCTACTATCAGCACTAAAAAGAAAAGATCAACAATATTGGGACATACAGTCAAAATGGCATCACTTCCAGCCTGCACTGGTACATGAAGAAAGGAGTACACACAAGGGTTCACGAATGAAAGGTGGATTTTTCATCCCAATTCGAAGCATTGTGCTTGCATCAGAAGGAAGTTCAGCAACAATAGCATTCAATAATATTGGAAGATTAACCCCAATGTCACAACCTGTAAGGTTTCAGGAAATTCAATCTGTTCAACAATTTGTATTGTGAAGAACTAGTATAATTAACATCTCAAATTATTTTGTTTCCAAGCATAACACTTTTTCACGAGTCATGGAACAAAAACTCTTTCTGCCGAGCAGCAACGTGCTATTTCACTGGATGATATGAACATGGTGAATTTTATAATTAATTTTTCACATTGGTAAGCATGTAGATCTATTTTTCACTTGTTACTCTAGTTTAAGGATAAGAAATGTAGATGATCAGCAGCACCTTCAAACAGTAAAATAGCAAAAATAAGCATCTGTTGTTAATAGACCATGGAATGATGTGTGACAAAATCATTTTAATAGAGAATTCATTAGAAACAAGATTTCTTGACAGAAAATAATCTCGTATCTGCAGCAGATACCCAATGGTAGAAACATCAGAAAATTACCATATGCTCCAGTGTCTTCACTACTCAGCCATATCTCCTTTACTCCATCAGCTACAACTGTTTTTACACGCTGTGTCTGGAGATGAAAGTTTAGATGTTTCTCAACAAATTTGTTCTTCCGAACCTGTTGTGAGAATCAGGTTAAATCCATGTAAATTATAACCATATGAAGAATAGATTGTGATTTTAATTAATTAAGAAACAGAGTTTTTCATTAAAAAACAAACAAGATCAACATTAAAGAACCTCATTGAAGAAAATGTAGAAACATTACAATTCAAATCTAGACTCTGCACCTTGAGGAGGGAGGTCAAGTGCTGGCAACGTCTTGCGGGTCAAAATCCGCACCTCATCACCTTTTAAAGTCTCTTCTACAACTTCAACTACATGATCTATTTGCTGGACTCCAACTATAGTCTATACTGACTCCTGGTTCTTTCATGTTCCGACTTCCTTGAGGCACACACCCAGCCACCGCCAAGAACAGATAACCTAAAACTATTAAGCAAAATGATAGCCCCGACACAGAAATGGGCGTGAATCCTCCCCTAGATCTCTGCAGCCATATCCAGATTGCTAACAACTTGACAGTTTGAGATTTATTTAAAAATTCGATAATAAATGTGTTAAAAAGATGAAAAGAGCACATCCGAGACAAAATTTGAAGTTCTACAACTGCCATTGCATAGACATTTAAAATTGTTTTAATCAGTCGTTGTTGTCAAAATCAGACTTATAAAATCTTATAATTTTATGAGTTAATTGAACGTTCAAACTCATATTAAAAACTCGAAAATTATTAAAAAAAACTATTAAACATGTTATGTAAAAAACACCTTGTTTTATTGATTTGTTAAACGCAATTTTATTTTTTGAGAAATTTTTAAATAAGGCCGATCAAGTATATAAAACACATTTTAATTTGCACGTAAATCATAAGACAAAATTGTTTTTCTTGCTTCTCTTAAAAAAACTTTTTTTTTTCTAGATTAAATTAAAAAAAAAATAGTCAAATAAAATGATAAATCTTATAATTGATTGGATCATTCTCCAGAACGGGGAGTCACTTTCACCTAATCCAAAGTAAATTGTATACATCAAATTTTAGTTATAAATCATTTGAATTATCCTCTACATATTGCTTGTAGAATTTTATCTTCTTCTTTCTTTTTTTTCCAATTTTGAGAATTACTTTGTAGTTGAAGATAGAGTAGCATTGCAAAATTCTCTACCCGCTTCCGTTTCCATTACTGCAATGTCTGGTGAATACACAAGAGTATAAAGTTATTATTTTTAAAATTGAAAAAAGGACAACACATATAATCGACTTTTTTCAAGATAAAGACGTGAAGTTGAATAATCAACACCACAGAGCAAAGAAAGCAGTCTTGACTAAATTTTTTTCACAAACACATTCCATGAAGAATTTATTGCAGCTGTTGGAGCAACTCATGCCAAGGCAAAGGAAATGGAGGGCACCTTCAAGATGCAGTCCCCCTGTGGCAGTGCACCAGAAGTGACTGCCTAGCACTTGTAAAAACCATTTTGCAGAAGGGAAAGAACAACAACGCATTCTCTAAATACCGACTCACAAACACAAACAGACAAACTTATTGCTATGTATCTCTTGAGGGGGGCATCCAAGGCATTTTTTATAGAACACAAGAAACAAACTTTGCAGCCGATTGAAATTTCCTTTTCAGAGAATGTGTATATCAAGTCTACATATAAGATGTAATTCATGCCTCAATTAAGAGGGCATTTCACGCCTTTGCATATTTTACAAACAACTATATACTTTCATTTTTCTATTTATTTATATGTAAACAGTTATTTACTTTTTCTGAGAACTGGAGACTCTTATGTGTGCTTACACCAGTCATATGGCGCGTGCAGAAGCTAGCTTTAGATCTTTTCTACCTTCTCTTCCCCAATAATCCATCTCGTCAACCAACTTGGATCTGCAGCGAAGGATTTGCATGACATTGGTACAATCCCAAGATCAGCACCAATGCGATCATAATCCATGAGAGCAGCTTCCATCTCTACTTCAACAGCCGAATCATCTAAAACATCAATTGCGTTCATGCGTACAACATCAGCATAGTGTTTCTCCCTATCCAGATCATGCTCGAAGGGCTCCATAGCTGGCCCCTGTTGGTCCAATTACCATTTGTTAAAATAACAAATGTTCAGTGAACTAGAAAATAGACATCATTCATTTCAACGTTTTGCTCTCTCTCTCTCTCTCTCTCTCACACACACACACACACACACACACACACAACCGGATCAATTTACCTGGCACAATTCAGCATAATGTTTATATATCTCACTGCTTTCATCTTGATCACCTAGTAGTGTGCCACCATACCAGCCGCTTTCATCAACTGAAGTCATTGCAAGGTACCTTCAAACCGAACCACAACCGGACAATTGTCATTGATTTGAGTTGCCACAAAAATAAATAGATAAATAAACAAAAAGAGTACAAATCATAGAAATTGCAACCACGTGACTAGCATGAATTTTAAATTTAGTGAATATAGTTGCAGAATCAATTTACATTCTTAATCAAAGAGCAGTATTCAAATTTTTATCATCCAACTTAGAAAACTAATAGGAATTTGCATATGCATGCCCACACACTGACATGCATGAAGTTACATGTGAATGGTGATAGATATTTGCCCAGGACTCAAGCTATAGCCAAATCTGCCAGCTTGAGCAAGCAAAGTATGGGGTGTTTAGACCCTTGCTTGGTTCATAAACCATTAATAAAGCTCAACTTTGACTAATAGAAAGCCAATTTGGTCGGCATTGCATTCAGAAACGAAAGTCTAAGAGTACTGTATTCTCTCTGGAAAATGGGAAGACAATATCTAAAAGTACCTTTGGAAGATATCCTCTTCATTGATATCATCAACAGAAGAAAGCAAATTTAATTCTGAGTAACCATCAACATAAATCTCTTTCTGAGATGCTCCATTTTCAATTTCACTTTTAGCAGCCTTGGGGGCATTGCCACTCTCTTCATACTTTTTCTGGCCAAAAAGCCAATTTGGGCTTTTGAGCTGTATTTCACTGCAAAAGAAAGCATATTCAGTGAGTATAGCAAGCACTTGAAAAAAGTCACGAATACATCTTACAAACTTCATGCACCCAAGCAACCCATTTCAGAGCAGGCAAGAGGCAAGTGCGAATCAAAATTAGAACTATGGACAAAATAATGAAAAAAATTTACAATCAATGGACCATTTTAAGAGATTTCTCCAATGCAAATACAGTGTCTAAAGGATAAAGACATAAATCAGCATAACCTACATCAAGTTGTTACTTTTGCCAATTCCAAACTAGGCAAAATACTGAAAAAATCTCAATTAGCTTAACTTTTTTTAATGTGTTTTTGAAATTCTCAGTATCCTTGAAGAAATCCTAATATTCCTATAGCTTCACATTTACATATCATTTTATGTCTCAATACCAAACCTGCTAAGGGCTAAGAAGGGAGAAAACAAACCAATAAACTTTGTACTAAATGCAAAGAGCTATGTTTCACTACACTAAAAGGGCCAAATAATAAGGCCAAAAGTTTCCTATGATCCTTTCAACTAATGCGGTATAGTCAGTGCTGAAATAAAGAAACACAAAATTTGTATAGTAATGTGAGGTGCAGCACATCCTGGATAACAGTTTGAAGACATCAGAAACACATGCAACTGATGATTTAAGAAAACTGAACCACGCATAAAAGATGTCTGCACTTCAGAGGTAAAAACAGATGTGTGCACCCAAACACATGCAACAGAGAGAAAAAATGATAAAATCAGGCAACATGTTAACAGCTCTAGTCAAGGGAAAAATTACGCTGCATCTGGAGCCACACCAGAATTTCCTGCACTGCCACCTGGTCTGTGATCAGGTTCACTATAAAGTCTTACATTCTTTACAGTACTACATGTCCGGTCAATCAATTTATCAAATGATGTCAACTTCATTCTTGAAAAATCCTCCCTGCAAGCTGGAATAGGGGCAAGAGGTATTCCAACTCTTACAGGCTTAGCATTGGTTTCCAAATTGCTGTTGAAGTAAGATACAACAAAATAATCAGAAGATGAGATGTACTGAATTTGAACTAACCCAACTCTATTTTTTTTTTTTTAATTTACCACTCATCTGGACAGGGGTCTTCTTCTTCTATTGCATTCCCATAGACATGAAGATAGTAGTCTGAATCTAACTCCCAAAGAGGAGATTTCCCTTCCTGTGGTTGAAAGTAACCAAGAAATCTGGAAAGCAGCAAAGAGATAATCTCAGAATACACTTAAGGAAAATGCATGCCAAAAATAGTATTAGTGGGCATTTGGTATTGTGGAGCAAGGTGCTTTTCGCTTGAAAATGCATCAAATTTTTTTTTTTTTAGTTTTGTTTTTCATTTTTTACACTAGTACATCAAAACCATTAGAAAGCACTAAAAAAAACATTAATTTGATGTTTTTTCATGTCAAACGCACTTTTAAAACGCAATGCCAAACAGTCTCTTAATCATAAAAAATAAGTTAAGAAAATAAAAAAATTAATGATCGCATACAAATATAATCAAATACTGAAGTACACTCACTAATAAAACATGGAATATAGTTCTAGCCTTTTGTGTTTGGTTTTGGTTATATGTAACAAAACCTACACTGTCGTCTTGGAATTCCAAGAATTCAGTCAAAAGTTTTTGATTTAGTTTGTTAGATATATCTCTTATCCACATATGAAATATGAAACTTATTGAAACTTGAGTCCATGGTTGGAAAATCATAGATATTAAGAGTAGAAGCCTCTCCAAAGAGGAAACATTTCAAATAGAATATGATTCATATTTTACTAAACAATAAATAAAAAAACAAGTGTTTCAGGCAAAAAAAAATAATGAAGTGCATTTTGGTATCTTTACAAAAGCTGACATGCACACTTATCTATATAGTCTCCATAATCAAGTACTAGTGATGATAAAATCTGGAAATCAAAAACTCCCTTGTATTTACAAAAAGCATCTGTTCGGGCATTGAAAATTCACCTCATTTGCTTAGCCAGAGAATGTAAATTATGCAATAAATGAAGTAGAAAGCGCGATGGAAAGAACAGTTACAAATTTATTGCATCTTGCTTTTCACCATCAGTGTATGCATTACTGTAGTATCGCTTGATAGACTTGATAAACTCCCTAGATTGAGTTGTAGCTTTCCACTTTCCCTGCCTCTCAAGGAACACCTGAAAAAGATGGGGCCTTGATATGATGACCACAGTTATGAGCAAATTAGATCATAGAAGCCGAAGTTATTCGAGAGAAAGCATACAGTGTTATGAGCAGCAGAACCACCATATTGCTGGGCAAGAGCATCCCCCATGCTTTGATACATATCCATAAGAGCAGCAGCAATGGAACTATCAGGATCGACTTTGGGCATGTCTGTTAGACCCATTGCAAGGAGCTGGCGTCCTAAAGCCGCTAGACCATAAGCATACTGAGCAACATTTGTACGATCCAAGCAGTCAATGCAGTTGGTGCGTAGAACTCCACCTTGAAAACGTGGCCCATCAGCACCAACCGTATCTTGTTTTTTCAGTTGACTAGAATCACTCTCTCTATCCCAATTAATTAAAGAATTTAGATTCTCATTATTACTTCCAATCCTTGCAAGATCCCCTGAATTGACTCTTAGATCTCTAAGAGAAGCGTCCCTGTAAAGAATAAAGTCAACTATATATGAAACCCACAGTCTACATAATCTTGTTTTGAAAGGAACCTCCCATTTCCTGCTCCAACATTTACTCTGAAATTGGAGGTTTTCATTTCAAAAACAAAAGCAATGAAATGATAAAGCAAACAGCCTTGACAGAAAGACATGGCTGATTTTATGCTTTTCAGCAAGAGAGGCACTAAATTACCAAATGAAAAGAAGACACCCTGGGTTACAGAATTTCCAAGTACAAAAGAAAGCTTTCTACTTTCAGGTTTCTTAAGGTCCAAGGTTACCATACTTATAATTGATTATAATACCTTTTTACAAATGTAAGGGATACATCACACACTTAACAGTCATTTTTTTTTCAAAATGCAATGATTAGAAAAAAAGAAAATCTGACCATCCACCACAGCACATATTCTTGAAGTTATAATGGTAAAAGCTGCTTCAAAATCTTCATATCGTGCATTAATCGTGAATGTTTGATGACCTTGAATTACATATCTGTAATATAACTTATCGCTCTCTCCCACACATGGGCACCTTAATGGTTTTTTTTTTTACAATAAATTCCTACTAACACTTCAACACCCATGGTTTAAAAAAAAAAATTCAAAGACCAAAATAAAATGGGACGATGGTTGACCCAAAATCTCAAAGAAACTGAATATTAGGCATTGAAAAACTTTATACCCAAGAGACCTGAGTTGAAGGTTACATGAAAAGTTCCAGTCATGAAGTAACATAAACACTATAAGTTTGTTAAATAAATAATACAACTAAAGAACTGGAATACCTTCCGGTGCTTGTTCGACTAAGTTGGTTTGCTCTCCTCTTAACAATGCTAGGTTTACCACTATAGTAAAAACCAGTCAAATCAAGTGCTTGACTTGCCACAGCACCCAAAACAGCCAAAACATTGGCAGACTTGCTTTGGAAACAGAAAAAAGAATAGTAGTCAGTTCAAGATGGTTGTTAGTTATAAATTGGAGTTGAGGTGAAAAGAAATGCATATGTACCTCTTTGCAAACTTGTGATAGTCCCAATGGATAAACTGAAGTTGCTTTTCTTCTGGAAAAATCGTGTTCAGATACACAACCGCATTTGTAAACTCACGCCTTAGCATCATTTCTCTAGGTCTTTTTTCAACAGTCTGCATTTGAGCATTTAAATGACATCCAGGATGACATAAAGCAATAGAAAAGGCATTCCAATTTGTGGTAAGCATGTTGATAAGTGAAAACTACGACAATTAGATAAACCACTGAAGTTAAACAAGAAATGTCACAAAAGAATAAAATTGTCACTGTGTGAAAGCTGAATTATTATTTTGATGAGGCTGACCATAATTCATAATTATCATAGAAACTAAAACAGATTCAGAAATGGTTTCTTTAACTTCCAGATCCTCAATAAACAGAGAGTTAAAAAGGACATGCCAAATCATGTACTTCGTCCAAGTGTGAAGAAAGTATAATGGAAAGATGGTATACTTTAAGAGGACCATTTAAACAGACACATCACCACATTCTCCAGAGATATATTAAAGCTGATTGATAAGCTTTTGTTAATTATGATAATATAATCAAGTGTGGAAAATAAGCAATTGTCATTTTAATATGTTTTTCCAGTTTAGGAATGAGAAAAACAAATTCAGGTAACCATTTATTAATGCCCAGGGAGGTATTGAAAATACATGAAAACAATGCAACAACAGCCATTTAATGACAATCTAGTTGAAAAGGCTGCATACTTGAAAGTCCTGCAAGGAACAATCAGCGGGTGTACACAAAAGAAACTGTAAGGAGCAAGTAATTTGGGTTTGCTGGTATAGTATAACAAGCAAGAAAGCCAACTCTAATCTGGTGATTTCCTTTGTAAATTAAATCAAATGCAAGAATTATTCAATTGCATCATGTACGATAATGCAAGATCTATACAGCAAACAGAATCAGTATTTTAGGAAGGCAACAATCAAAAGGAATCTAACAAGAGTCTCGAATACATTAAGCACAAAAAATAAATCTGAAAATAACCTTAATCAAATTAAGCACAATTATGGGACTGCCATATCTCTTCACCAAGTCTTCAAAATGCAATTTGGTCGCCTGATAGGTAGGATCATACCTTTGCACTAATATAGATTGAAAAATAATATCAGAAGACTTCTTTGTAAGAAGATAGGTGCTATGTGATCTACATCACTGCGAGACTCAACAATGAACTAATCAAATAGGTCAAATCAATGGCCTTACAGATTATATCAGGTTTAGGACTAAATCGTGAAGCTTCTTGTGACCAGAAAAGGGGAATTGAACCACGCATCTGCACAACAGAACTCATTTTCCCCTTGCATGATCCAGCATCTTCATCAAGGACAATTTGCTCTGTTTCAACATCATTTGCAACTCTTCCCATATCATTAACCCCCCTTTTCAAGTAACTGCACTCAATCAACATAAAGTTATTACAAAGGTTGTCTTAAATGTAGTGGAAGATTTTATGGTTGGTCAGAACACTTCTCTGAAATAAGCAGATATAACTTCAATGAAAACGAGGACACAAAAAAAATGAAAATTGATGGTTTCCAACAGGCCACCACAATCATTCAAATAATACCCATAACCATAATGAAGCATACTGTGGCTTGTGCAATCAAGAGTAAAGACATTCATCCAAGGACAATGTAATGATGTAATGGCAGATGACTGCACAAACAAACACAGACCATAATGTGTAGATTATATCACAGATAATGTCAAAAGGAACATGAGTCTCATTATTAGATCTCTAAACTTAAAACATAAGAAGTCAAATGAATCAAGGTTGTCGAATAGAATAAGTTCAACCAGGGTTCCCGTGAGCAGGCCTTAATTCCAGTTCAGCTATAAGAGAAACTTGTAGTCAAACCTGGTCAAATACCGGCTGTGTCAGGCATTTGGACTGCCAACCTGACTAACCCAAACCAATTTTAATCGATTGACCTAGAACTAATAATGGTGACCAGTTGTAACAGGTTCACCAGGAACTAATAATGCTGATGCAGCCAAATACAATTACCAAGACAATTAAACTTAGTGGTTTTTTAAGTCCTCAGGCTCGTGTGTCTATTGAGGCCGAAGGGTTGTGCTAAGCCATTTTATTAAGGAGGTACCTTTTTTAGCTTTGGTTTTAAATGACATGAGACTTAAAATAAGTACATATCTTAGCATTGCAATTTGCTGGAGCATATACATTCTCAAAAATAAATTAAAAGATTAATTACAGAGCATATAACTAGTGATTGTTGTCAACCTAAGCAACCCTCGACCATTCCCTAGTGCCATGTGGTTCATCAATCATGTTAGTGTGAAGAAAGGTTCGGACTCAAATTAAGATTAGAAAAAAAAAAAAAAGAGATCTACCTATCTAGGATTTTCAAAGATAGAGTGGTTCACATGCACAAAATAAACATTAAACATATTAGAAACTACTTCAGCTATTTGTATTAGACTATTAGTGTGAAAGGATGTGTTAATGTTTGCCTTAAGTTGCACACAGGATCGTGTATCCTATTGCTTGCCTCACTATATTTTTTACTCGCCCTTCTACAGTGCTTCATTTATTAATGAATCTCGACTTATACAAAAAATAAAATTCAAGAAGAAGAAGAAAAACTTTTAGTTGTAACAAACATTCATGGAAAAATATTTTTTTCTCGATACTTTGTTAGCTGAAACTTTTCCAATTTGACTAGGAAAGAATGCTAAAATAGATTTAAGATACAAATGAGCACATAGACACTGAGACAATTAACAAAGATTAAATTAAGCAATTTTTTATACTTTGTTTAACATTCAATGTATATTATTTGACAGCTGTTCAAGCCAGACAATTCAGGTTGAACCTCTGACCTTATTCCTTTTCCACATCAATTTTGAAAACTTTGGAATGAAGATCACTACTATCACGATTCTAAAAGAAGATGTACTTGAGACCCCAAAATCCACTCCCCAAAAACTCAAATGGACCAAACCTACTACAGAAACTTGTGTAAGAAAAGCATAACCTAAATATATCTTGCTGCAATACAGAAATTCCAGGAAAGCAAGGGAGTTTAAAATAAAAACAAAACCTGCATAAGAGAGTGTGGGTGTGTGTGGACGGGTGCTGGGGCAACCCAAAATGTATAGCTCAACTAGTCACACTTGTTAGCTAGAGTTCCCATCTGTCTTGTGAAGGATTTCGCTATTTATTTATTTGAAAGGTGGAGGCATGACTAAAGAAACAGGGAAAAAGGGATCATCACTGAAAGTCTCAGAAAGTTGGTTTAGAAACAAAATCCTCTACCATAGGATTATTTTAATGAAAAAGAGAAGCGCTAACCCACCAATAATTTTTTAGTTAAAGAACCAGAATATCAAAGGGGAAAAAAAACATTAGCCACCATAACACAGTCCAACCTAAAGTGAAGGGTACAAAGAAAAACCTGCATCAAGTTTGGTGGAAGACTTCATAACTTCACCCTGTCACATCTGATCTCCTAAACTGACCATATAAAAATCAACTTCAACACAATCCAAAGGCAGCAATCTTGTAAGTTTAATTGTCTTGGTAAATCATCACCATACATGCAGTCATCCCTCTCTACAAGTACAACACCAGAAATAGCAACTAAGCCTTAATTCCCAACTAGTCGGGGTCTCTCTCTGTTCATGCACTCATTAAATTACAAAAGGATCCTCTAATTTTGGGACCACTGTCAGTTTGGTCACTGGCTTTTAAATAATACACACAGTCTACTATGTGTATGTGAAAGAGAGAGAGAACCACAATATAAAAAGCTAGGAAGCCTCTGTGCAGAATCCAGTGACATAAACCCGTTTGTTTTGTTTCTAAAATATAAAACATGAAGTTGCAACTGAGCTTTATGCATAGATGAACTTATTCAAACCAGAACATACCGTGTACCAGCAAAATGCCGAGAGCGTCTAGAAACCAGTGAAACACCAAAGTCTCTCCCAAAGATCGACAGCCTGATCTGCCATGATTAAGTACAGTAGAATTAGTTGAAATGCTAAACACACATTACACTCAAGTAGAATAAATTTTAAGGATATTATCAAGAAATCACATTGGAGGAATTTATTTGTACAAGATAACAATGTAGTTAGAAACAAATTCCAAATCCTTAAAACACATATCCTACTTCCATAAATCAAAATCACTTGACGTAAAGCAGCAAAACATATTACAGACCAATAACTCAGATTCAAACCAGAAATGAAGTTGTTATTTTAGCTTAAGAGAAACAAATTATAACATTTTTCATTTGTGCTAGAGTTCTTCACAGATTATGTCCCAAGCATCTCCAAATCTTCCATTTTTTACCAAAATTCATACTCCATTAGCATTAAGTACTAGTAAAGCTTCCAAATTTTGCCTAGCACAAACTACATTACATCTGAAATTATTACTACGGCCACTTATTTTTCTTAATATACAGAATATCAATCTAATAATCAGCAAGAATATGGTAAAGCTGCGTGCATATTTGTAGTTTGTGAAACAGTTCTTCACTAATTATGTTCCAAGCATCTCCAAATCTTCAAAATTTATTCAAATACATCATTTCCATTAAGTATTGTAATGCTTCCAATTTTAGCCAGCATAAATTATATTACATATGAATCTATATTTGAGCCATGGTTAAAATTTTTCTTGAAATACAGAATATCAAACCAAACAATCAACAAGCATATGATAATGCTACGAACATAGTTGAAAGAAGTACAACTTAAAAGAAAACACAAAAATAGAGCAAGAGCATGTTGAAAAATAAATTATCTCAAAAAAGTAACTGCAGGGTTACAATGACGAAGATATATTCAAAGTGTAAAAACCGTGTAAAATATTTAGCATGACAAATGATCATTGACAGATTAGTTAGAGATACAAGAAGCAAAAAGAATTGCAAACCTGCTTAAAATTTCCATGCACTAATGCTATTGTCCAAATAGTATTACCACATCTAGACCGAACAGCTCGTGTTAGATATGCATTCCAGACGAATATGTTATCATATGGCATCCCATCTTCACCCATCGAGGTCACATTCTTTTGCAAGCTTTGCATTATAGGATATGTGTAGCTAAAGAAAAAATCCTTGGTCAAATCTACACTAGATAATAGCTTTTTGTACCTGCATTTGAGGCAACAGATAGAAGAACTATTCAGAAACTAAAAGTTAGACTCGTGTTAGACAAGGGGTGAAAAGAATCTTGCACCACTAAGGAAAAGAGTGCAAGGAAACACTTAAAAGCTTCAAAAAAAGAAAAAAGGCAAATGAAACTAAGGCGAGAAAATAAAAATTGCCACATCAACCATTCCAATTAGTCTCCTCATGTTTTACCATTTTTTTATAACAAATTATAGATGGCGAAGGATAAATCATTCCTAACATTCTCTTTGTACATAATGAATTGTAAGTTTTATGCTCTTGAAGAAGATTACATTTACACTTTCTCCTTCCCTTTTTCTTTCAACTATATTCTTCATTTCTCTATTTCCATCTCTAAGAGCATTCATATTTTATGTTGTTTGAAATATATATATATATATAGAGAGAGAGAGAGAGGGCAAGACATGGAAAAGAAAGCCACAATAATATGTGCTCTCAATAAAAAAAAAATATTAAAATGATATGTATGCCAATATTCTCTCAACCATAGATTTTTTTCCTTTTGATAAAAGAAGCAATTTATTAAAATGAAACATACATACAAGGGTTGCACCTCATTTGTGCTCTATAATCAATAGATAGTAATAGATAAGAATATGGAATGCATGTTCGTGATTTCTTTTTGGGGATTTCTTGTCCTCCCATTCGCCTCTTTTCCTTCTTGAATTTTATCAAGTGCTTAAAAAAATGCAAATTGATTATTCTAGATTGGGGATCCTCTTTGCATTTCCAACTTACAAGGTTAGCAATCTCTTTAGCAATTTCAAGGCTATTTTGTTCATCTAAACAAGAATTTTCCTACATGACCTCTTACTTTTGTGGCCGTAAAAACCATGGATGCTCTGTAAGGAAAAAGAGAACAGGAATCATTTTTCATTCATAAGAAATATGAAAGATTGATGATATGGGGGAGAAAGTAAGTATATGTGCTAAGCAGTAGAATGTAAAATTGGCACTTTCCCAATTGAATTCAAAAAATAGTCCTAATAAGATTCTGTAAGATTTGACATTAAAACTGATGCTATGAGAGGGAAAGTGAGTATAATAACTCAATTGTAGTAACATAAATTAGCACTTTACCAAATTGAATTGGACAAAGAATCCTAAAAAGGTTATATAAGATTTTTCTTTTTCTTTTTTCTTTTTCTAATTTAAAATACATGCCTAATAATAAGTTTTTCATCTCAAGCTAGAAACTGAATTGTTTGAGTCATGCCAAAAAACATCTTTTCCTAATAATTAGGCAAAGCTATGGTAATGATAGTGGCAACAATGACCAACAAAATTCCCACATAATGGTTTCTATGAGCTTGAAAATTCTGCAATCATATAAAATGTAGGACAGAAGAAGCTGCAAATAAGGAGTGATAGTGACCACATGAAACACACACAGAGACACAAAATGGGAGGATAGAGTAAAGTGAAAAGGCGTATTTGTCATTGCATTGCATTGATAACAGAATGAGAAAGAAAAATCATGAACAGAATGCATTTGTGCCTGTGTTTCTTATGTGCATTTGCATAAACCATGAAACCAAAAATTCTGGATGAAGAGAAGAAAAGGCAAAACCTTAGCTCAGCAAAGAGAAGGGTCACAAAGCAATCAATCAACAGCATGCAAAGGGAAGGAAATACCTTAGCTCAGCTTTAGAATGCGCCACATCAGTTTGAACTGTTACATGGGGAATGGTAATCAATTGGCTCTCATCAATGCCATATATCGCATGACCACAAATAAATCCTATTTGCCGACGCTTTGTCACTAGAATCAAATAATATGACTCCAGAAACTTAATGCAGCCTAAAAACACCAAAAGAACAAACACCAGTAACACATCCATGCATCAAAAACACAAAAATACACATAAACTAGTAGTGACCCAACACTAACCTGCAATACCATAAGCCTTCACTACAAAGTTTAGCCCCCCAGTGGCACGATTCCCTTCAGCAATTCGCTGAAGCAAGTTTTTTATTTCTTGCGGTGAATAAACAACTGGGTCTTCACTGATATTGAGATCAGACGGCTCTGATCGATCAATCTTCAATACTCGAAACAATTGCTTGTTCCTATCACTCCCAACTAGATAAAATCTCTGATAAAGAAAACCCAAAAATATCATATTAGTTTTATTATTCATGTTCTAATTTCTTCTGGAAACAATGAATTTCTTAATTAAACTAAAGATTCAAGAAATTTAAACATTGACCATCAACCAATTCAAACTATTGGAACCGCAATTACATGAAACACTAAATACCGAAGATCCCCAAAATTCTACAGTTTTCAAATTTAATCTTCAAATTCCAAAATAACCTAGCTATATTCAAGTACGAATTTTAAATCAAAAGCGATAAGAGAATGATTGAATATTGTTACCTGTCTAGTCTCGTAAAGTCTAAATTTCTCGAGCGTGTAAGAGTTGTGATCCGTTTCGGGGTCGTTGGAAGGGTGGATTTTGGCGGAGACGTAAGGAGGGAGCTTGGATTTCGAATTATCCAATTTCGCCATGGAAATGGAGGTGGGTAGTTTGGGAATTTAAGAAATGGAGAAGAGGGAGTGCTAAATCGCCATGAATGTGTTTCTTTTTGCAGTTGGAGTGGGGAGAGGGAGAGAATGGGAATTGGAAATGATAAGAGGGTGTTTTGGAGAAGCCATGGAGTTATATCCGTTTGTTTTTAATGTTTCATATTTTTTTCAAAAGTAATTTTTTTAAAATAATATATTTTTTATATTTTTAAATGTTTTAATATGATATATAAAAAATAATTTTTTAATATATTTTCAAGTAAAAAATATTTTAAAAAACAATCGTTACTACACTCTCAAACATCTATTAAATATAAATTTTATAATTTTCTAAGTGTTATTTATTCAATGTTTTTATCCACATGGAATAAGATCATAATTATCACATGACGATCCAATTTAATATATTAAAATTATAGTTATTAAACCTGATTTGGAGTTTAACTTAGTTAAGAGATCAAGTCTAGAGTTATATGGGTTAATCTAGATTAACTTGAAAAATTAAAAATAAATTAAAAAAACAATTCATATAAATATAAGCTATATATATTATATAAATAATAAAGTTTAGAAGATTATTTAAAAAAAAAATATTTCATATTATAAAAAACAAATACTATTTTTTTAAGTTTAAGTTGAAGTATTTAAATTTTTTATTCTACATTAAAAAACATAATTTTTTTCTTGTAAATAGAAAATATATATATACTTATGTGCTTCTAATTTCACATTAGAAAAATATAACTTTCTTTTAATATTTATATAATAAAATTTAATATGGTTTAATAACCAATAAGAAAAACTATGAAAATAAAAATTTAAAATAAACTTATATTTAAAATAAATTTTTGTATACATGAAACATGTTTTCCCTCTCTTTCTTTTTTTTAATTTGAAACATTAAAAAAACACTGCCAAGAATTCAAATTATTAAATTATCAAATTAACTTTATTTTTTTAATTGAAGTAATAAATTAATAACGTTTTTAAGAAAAATTGCACACAACAAAAGATATGGGCATTGTATTGTTATTTTTTTTAATTTTAATTGCAAACTAAAATATTTATTTTTATAATTGTTAAATAAAAAAATATCCAATATAAAACAAAAGAACAGAGAGGATGCAAATAAATAAAATAAAAAAACTCAAGGTGGTGCTTCGATTCCACCCAAGTATTTTTATTTGTATTGATAATTGATAATGATATATAAAATATAATAATCTTAGACATAACACACATAATGTATATTTTATGCAACAAAAATCAATAATAAGAGAATCCATGGGTGTTAATGGTGAGGCCAAATATTTCAATATAATGTTGCTAAAAAGGCAGAGAAGGATTTACGATAAAATGATTAACATATAAATTCTACATATAATTTACAATGTATATTGTGTGTGATTTAATGATTATATGAAAATTTGTAATTATAATATAATTTGAAATAATAAAAGATACTAAAATAACATAATCAAGATATTTTAAAAGAAATATATATTCTAATATTTATTAATAATTACTACGGTATTTTAACAATATTCAATTTTTTTTTTTATTAATGTGATTATTCGGATCAACTTGTGCGTATTTTGAATAATTCTACGAGTTTTAAAGTTATCAATCATGTAAGTTTTCAGTAGTATTAAATTGATAACCTTTAAAAATTAAATATATGATCAGTTGAATTATATCT
>Ga0307517_10003368_pt1 | contig 24855 bp, 16 predicted proteins | sample 23_EM_MG_FD_194515 | JGI IMG/M metagenome (GOLD analysis project Ga0307517, IMG submission 194515) | Populus trichocarpa ectomycorrhiza microbial communities from riparian zone in the Pacific Northwest, United States - 23_EM | ecosystem: Host-associated > Plants > Roots > Unclassified | place... | reverse complement strand
GAGATGTGGGGTGGCGGCGGGATGTGGGTAAGGTCCGACGTCACGTCAGGACGCAATCGGCGTTGGGAATGGCGTCCGGACGCTGGGGACGCAGAGGACGGAAAAACGACGTCGGATGCGTCCGGACCCGGCGCCTGCGCCTCAGACGCAGGATTAAATTTTGCTGATGCAGATATGTGTGAAAGGATTCTTCATAAGAGCGGAAAACAATCGCGTCATACTACGATTACCTTTGTATGCATCTGGCCGGATATGGAGAAGAGGCTTTGGAAGGCCTTTATTGCATGAAGAGAGCAGGGCAGGCCAGTAAGGGATGGATGGTTCCAGAGAAACGCAAGGGAGTTTTGGAGCACCTCATATCCAGACCTTCAGCAGACACCCAGAGTTGTTTGTATTCTCCCACGGCTGGTTTAATGGGTTCCTTGCTCTGCATCAAATAGTTCTACGATTTATAACTAATATGGCACAATCTCTCCCCGAGAACTATAAGCAGGAAATTCTGCTATGGTTGCGATTTAATCGGCGAAACCGAATTCTTACCCATCTTGTCCCAGCACCTTTACAGCCATCACCTCTTTCTCTTCACTATATGTGTAATCATCACCAAGGTGGCATCCCAGAACACAGAATCTGAGATGTGGATGAGACACCATTACCATGGGAGTACCTGATTGGTTGTACATATGACCTCAAGGGGGCAAAAACTGTAGGGTTAAAGAGTGCTGAATCTGCAAGTGAAAAACGCCAATGGACACTTTTCTTATGCATTTTTGCTGCTGGTGCTCCCCGAGTGCCCCCTGTTCTCATTTTTACTGCAACTACTGGTACCAAAATATGGGAAAGAGAAGGTCACTTATGGGATAAGCGTGTCCATATTGAATTTTCACCAAGTGGGTGGATGAATGAAGGACTATTCATGAAGTTCATTCTTCAATTTCTAGTTCGAATATTTGGAAAAAAGAGAGCCCTCTTTGTGTTTGATCGCTACCGGGCTCATTTAACTCCTCTGGTTATTCAAACCTGCCGAGACAACAACATTATCCCCTCCTTAATTCCTGCCGGCACCACCCCCATGACACAACCTCTCGATACTGCCATTAATAAGCCTTTCAAAGGCTTAGTGAAAGAGTTTAGCGAGGAGTTAAGAGAGCGGAAAGAAAGTCTGGAGGGGGAAACTGCTGGGAAATGGAGTGTTGGGCAACACCGGGTTGTTACCACTGAGGCTGTTGGCAGAGCTTGGGAGGAATGGCATCTGAGTAATTCACGGAGGAAAATTGTTATTCAATCATTCAGAGATACTGGGATCTCCTTGCCTGTAGATGGCTCATGCGACCGTGAGCTAAAAATCAAAGGGTTCACTCCGGAGGAATTGATTATTGGAGATTGGGCATGGTCAGAAGAGGAAATGGGCTATGGCACTACCGAAGTGGAGAATACAGAACTTCCTCTGGCAGAGGATCCGCTGGTGGAATTCAGACTGCAGGATGAATAGTTTTTTTTTTATATGTTTTTTCCTTTTTCTATCCTGATATAGTATAGCTTAATGTCAATCCCTTACGCAATCATCTTGGCAATGGTCTGTATAAGACCAGATTCTACGGTAATTGAATTGCGAAAGCCAGTTAATGAGATCCAACACAGCCAAATGACTCACGCCAAACTGTGTCAGGAAAGCACTAATCCTTCTTAAGAACCAATGTCTCTGGGTCCGGAGATTGGCGATCAGCGGAGCTAGCGAATCCGCGATGTAAATTTATATTGGCCCTTATGATAACAGAATCTAAGTAGCGCAGTGCTCAAGAACAAGACTAAGACTATCCACGGGGTAGGTAGCCAGCGTTGCAACTGATGTACCCCTACTCAACTCCAGATAGCTAGTTCATCACCGTCAAAACTCTCACTACATTAATAGTCTAGGCTATTGAGCTCTGATTTCTTCTGCATTCTAGTCCGGAGCATGCCTGAGAGGAAAAACACTGGTGAGTGGTACGCCACCTATTTATTTCTATCGATTTTATTATTATCATTTCGTATTGTCTTGAGTCGAGGTACTCGGGTAGGGTCAAAAAGGTCGGAAAACTTTCGGTGGCGAGACAAGGATTAGACCTGTTGATCATTGTTGATCATGGAGGGTGGGTGGAAAGGGGAGGACTGTTACATGATGCCATTAATCTGGGGAAGTTGAGCACAGCAATTGTCCATCCTGCACATATTTGTGTACTGCGAATTCTATTAAGATTGTAGAGGGAAACTCTGAGACAAAAGGAGGAAAAGGAAGCAGGGCTTTTGGAACACCAGTAGTCCTTCTAAGAGACCCAAATAAATGAATAGATTGAACTGCATACTGGCAATTTCATCATCATTATAGTTATGTATACCGGTAGGTGCCAGACATCAACACCTTCGATCCGGATTCCTGGTGTCCCCTGGGGCGAGAATTTTTCCACTGATGCAACTGGTCTCCTAACTACCCCACCTGACCCTGCCGATCTTTTTTTCCGACCTTTATGACCCTACCCGAGTACATGCGTTGCAACGCTGGGTACCTACCCTTGGTCGCGTAATTATGACCCCCGTGGATCCCGGGAACATCTTTCCTGGGTCGGTCTGCACCATGGGCCGTGCTATGATTCTTGAAGTTAAGGGATATATATACCAGGATGACTGCCGATTGGTTCACCCATCCGACCTGATGCCCCTGTAAAAAACTGTCACTTTCGAGGAATCTCAACTAGGAAGGAAAACCATACAAGTCCCAATCAATTCAAGTTCACTAAACTACCTCGCAAATCAACCCGGAGAACGGCACAACAGAGAGAAGTCCCACCGCACGAAAGCCCAACCTTACAAGTTGTCCAACTAACTGGATACAGGACCAATTTTCCTTCCTCAATCGACAGTCCAACAGTTCCTCTGTTGTGCTGTCTTCCCTTACGATCCTCGTTGTCTTCGCGGTTGTGGAAGGGGAAAAGGGTGAGAGAAGTCAAAGATGGTAACTTACATAGAGCCCTCTGACTGCCAAGACTAGGCAACAGCCACCCCTGCAGAAACGTGACACCTTCTCAAGCCAAGATCATGAACAGCTATTTATTTAGTTTAAGTTATTCGTAGATAAGCTAAAAAAAACTGCAAGTTAGGAACGCTAAATTCCGACCGTAACAGTACGGAACACACACCAAGCCGGCCAATTCCAGTGCAGGGGTTCTAGGGTGGTATTTCGCTCGAGGAAGACCGTTGTTGAGACGCGAGGATGGTGCTTAAGTAAGGAGGGGTTTCCTGCAACTAATGCAGTAGCCAAAAACGGAATATCGCCGCCAAAAATTTAGGAAGGGCCGTGAGGCATCAAGCCCAAAAAAAACCCCGCTTTCCGGGAATTCCTATCTCCTAGACTTCTGAAACCGTGAAAGTTTTGTACCATCTCTGTCATTGTCTAAGATAGGGATGACTAAGGGACCGTTTACCTATAGACGTCCGTCTAAAAGCCTAAAACGATGCCGACCGTCAAGGGGGGTTTGACAGTGGGGGAGTGTGCGGCAAAGTAGATAGCATTTAGCTAGTGTTGGCAACGGAACTTTTTGACGGTCTAGCTACAAGAATCTAGGACCGTGGGAAATTTGTCAAACACTTTCACGCCGCTTACCAGATAACGCTGGAGACACCACCGTCTAGTACAACCACGATTACAAATTTAATTTTTAGAAAGAGACAGACAGTTGAAAGTATGTAAAGAAAACAGAATTGTCGCACGCCCAGCCAATATACTGTCTAGTATATCAACTGAAAGCCCGTTTACATAACTGACTTTCTCCGACGGTCGGCACTGCATCTGGTTGTTAGACGGCCGTCTATAGGTAAACGGGCCCTAAGGTGCCATACCGTAAAAACTCAAATAATCGGTCTGTGTGCTATGTAGTTGAGAATTACCCACTTTAGAAAAGGGGTGAAGAACGCAGCAAAAACAGAGCTGCTCAGCCCCCTTAAGAAACATAAAAAAACGAAAAAAATACCAGACCTTACCAGAGGAGGCTACTCCAACGACATAGCACACCGACCGATTATTTGAGTTTTTACGGTCCAGTATTCTTCAGTGATGGTCTGAGTAGATAGGGTCGTGTAGCTAAAATTAGCCATGGTTTGAAGTCTTCATGCCTGCGAATTTGTAGTAATCACCAAAAGTTGCTTATTAACCACTGTTTCAGAGGGTGACTACGGCTCAAAATTTTCCACGGTTTCAGCAGCCCAAGGGATGGTCGGCCGATTCCATCTATCATCCACCATCCATCATAGACTCATACAATATCCTAGGCCGCAAAGAACGGAAAATGTCCCAACCATTCAGTAATAATTACCACTCTTTCAATACGGCCTACATCAATCCTACCGTTGTAGATGGCCGACCCAATATCTTAGCCTGGTTATCCCCACTAGATCCTAAGTTGCGCCATCAGGACATCCGGGACCGCAGAGTCGAGAATGTGGGGGAATGGCTGTTAGAAACTGAGGAGTTTAGAAGCTGGTGCGCTGGTAGCAAGAGAGGTGAATCCAATAACGCGGTCTTGTTTTGCTATGGAGGTCCGGGTGTCGGCAAAACTTACATTAGGTACTTCGATGAGTTGGAAAAAAAGGGCAAGTGCTGACAAGCCGCGATGTTAGCTCCCTCGTGATAGACAACTTGTGTAATCAGGCTAGCGGACAAAATTTCACGGTCTCATGTTTTTATTTCGACTTCGCCGCCCAAAACGAGCAGTCCCCCACCACCATACTAGGCTCACTGCTAAAACAGCTGGTGTTCGGACTCGACGAGATACCGGAGGAGATATCCGAAGCTTACGAAGGCCGAAAAAATTCCATTGGCGGGCAAGGACCGCAAATGTCCGATATTTTGAAAATGCTGCAGATTACCTCTGACAAAAAGCCCGCGTTCATCTGCATTGATGCTCTAGATGAATGTGCACACCTAGCCAGGCTTCTCGACTCGCTGGGCCAACTCCTCCAACAGTCTCCGGGCACTCGAATATTCATGACCGGAAGGCCACACATTCTACCAGAGATTGAAAGGCACCTTGCTGGAGGAGTGACGAGCATATCCATAAGTCCCAAGAGTAATGATGTTGTCACATATCTTCATAGCAGGCTCGGCGCGGACACAACCCCGGATGCGATGGACAGTACCCCGAAGGCAGAAATCCTGAGGAAAATTCCTAGCGATATTTCTGAAATGTATGTAAAGGCAGCAACACTCCGGGAAATACTGTAAGTTATCTACTAACCGATAGATATCTAGATTCCTACTGGTCTCGATGAATATCGATGCGATTCTGCAAGAAACTACAATCCATCGTAGGCGACAAAAGCTCAGCGGAATTATCGATGGTTTGGGGCTAGAAGGCGCTTACGGTGAAACCCTCGGTCGGATAAAGAGACAGGCAGGGGGCAGGGCGAGGCTTGGGATGGCCGCTTTGATGTGGGTCTCTCACTCGGAGCGGCCATTGAAAGTTGTCGAATTATGTCACGCCCTAGCGGTCGAAATAGGGTCGCCTAACCTCAATGCCGACAACGTTCCTTCAGTGGGGACAGTTCTAACCTGTTGTCAAGGACTTGTCGTCGTAGACAAGGAGGCTTCCACTGTCCGCTTAATCCATTTTACCCTTCAAGAGTACCTCCGGGCTCATCCCAAGCTTTTTGGCACGATTCATGCGACGATAGCAGAGACCTGCTTAAGCTATCTAAATTCGCAACATGTCAAGACTCTTTCGAAGAGTCCCGCTCCTGATCTCCAAGATATGCATTTTCTCGAATATTCTTCTGTGTATTGGGGAGTGCATGCAAAAAGGGACCTTTCGGATTGCGTGAAACTGTTTGCGTTGAAGCTATTTGACAATTGCAATAACCATATACCCAGTAGGACCCTTTTGAAGGCACAAGAAGGGTATTCGTCCGCTATTAATTTCGATAAGCTCCATCTCTTCAGTGGCCTGCATTGCGCATCTCTCTTTGGGATTGTTGAGGTTGTAACTAGTTTGATAGAGATGGAAGGTTGTGATATCAACCAAAGAGACTGTGTGGGTAATACACCTCTAGTGTGGGCTGCGCTAAATGGGCACGAGCGGGTTGTTGAAATACTACTCAAAAGGGACGATGTCAGCCCCGACAAGCCGGGTAATGCCGGTCAAACATCGCTCTGGAATGCTGCTATGAATGGGCACGAGGGAGTGGTGAAAATGCTGCTCGAGCGGGGTGAGGTTAACCCCGAGAGGCCAGATAAGAACGGCCGGACGCCACTCATGTGCGCCGCTTGGAATGGGCATACGGGGGTGGTAAGAATGCTTTTTGAACGAGGAGAGGTTAGCCCCAACAAGCCCGGGAACGACGGTCGAACGCCACTCCGGTGTGCTTCTTGGAATGGGCACACGGAGGTGGTGAAAATGCTCCTCGAACGGGGCGAGGTTAACCCTGAGAAGCCAGATAACGACGGCCGAACACCACTCATGTGCGCTGCTTGGAATGGGCACAAGGAGGTGGTGAAGATGCTTCTCGAACGGGGCGAGATCAACCCCGACAAGCCAGGTAACGATGGCAGAACACCACTCTTGCTTGCCGCTTGGAATGGGCATGCGGAAGTGGCGGGAATACTCCTCGGACGAAGCGAGGTCAACCCCGACGAGCCAGATACCGTCGGCCGAACACCACTCTTGTGTGCTGCTTGGAATGGGCACACGGAGGTGGTGAAAATGCTGATCGAACGGGGTGGGACCAGCCCCGACAAGTTAGGTAACGCTGGCCGAACGCCACTCTGCTGTGCTGCTTGGAATGGACACGAGGGAGTGGTGGAAATGCTCTTGGAACGGGGTAAGGCCGACCCCAACAAACCAGCCCAGGACGGTCGAACACCACTCTTGTGTGCGGCTTATAATGGGCACATAGCGGTGGTGAAATTGCTTCTCGCACAGGATGAGATCAACCCCGACGAGCCCGGTAACTGCGGTAGGACACCACTCTTGTATGCCGCTTGGAATGGGAATGCGGGAGTGGTGGAACTACTGCTCGAAAGGGGCAACGTCGACCCCGACAGATCGGATGACACCGGCCGAGCACCACTTCATGGCGCCGCTTTAGATGGGCACGAGGGAGTGGTGAAAATGCTTCTCGAATGGGAGGTCAACCCCAACAAGCCGGACAATGATGGCCGAACGCCACTCTTCTATGCCGTTCGGAATGGGCATCCGGGAGTAGTGCAAATACTACTCGGGAAGGACGACGTTAACCCCGACAAGCCAGACAATGGTGGCCGGACACCTCTTTCGTGGGCAGCCGGAGCTGGGCATTGTGGCATAGTTGGGGTGCTTTTGCAACGGGAGGATGTCACCCCCGACGCCATGGATAAAAGCGGTAGGACACCTCTGGCGTGGGCGGCGAAACGCGGACACCTTAGGGTCGTGGAAATGATCCTACAGTGGTATAGCCTTAGTCAGGATATCGTGATTCCAAACCTCACCGGCCAAACGGCACCTACACCCGCATCCGCGGGAGTTATAAAACCGCGCCCCGGAGATCAGGTTTCTGCTCCTCAGTCGGCGGGTACCAATAGCTCTATAGGCCTTCCTCCAAACGAGTCCTCTGAGCCCTCTCACCGCCCCTCCAAAAAGATTCGGAGATCTTGACAATCACGACACAAGTTCCTCATGCTGAGCCCTCTCACTTACGGTCTCACCCCAACACACTACCAACTTCACTCTCAATTTCACCCTTCTGGCTCTCGTCATCTTGTATGATTTCTGCTTCGTACCCTGGCTATCTACCAACTTATCTTCATCTGCCGCACTGTCTCCCCTCCTCTCGCTTCGGGAGGGCGCGGTATAGTGTTTATAAGATTTGTTTTTTTCCCCAGGCCCCCGGCAGACTCTGCCCTGTCTTTCACTCTTCCCCCCCTGTACATGGCGCATACTCCCCCTCCCATTCTATCAAATCTAATATTATATCAGAACGCGCTTCTTACGAGGAAAGTCTGTGGCCTTTTCATCCCATACCTATTTGCCTCTATGCTATATAAATTTAATGTTAATCATTATTCCTTTTTTCTTACAATTTTTCTATTTTTGGTTTCTTTGTCTATCTTCTCCTGGGTTTGAAGAGGAAAGAGCGACTTGTTCCTGAGCCCGGTGGTTATTCGCACGTGCGCTCTTCTTTTTCTTCTTTTCTTCTGATAATTATTCCCCTGCTAGGATTAACTTTGGGTTTTGCTGAGTTTGTATTTTTGTACTGTATTTAGAATACTGCGAATAATTATTGCTCATTCCCCTAGGGAATCATAGACGTAAGCTATCAAGAACGATAACTGACTCAAATCACCAACTGCCAGCAGTCAGGCTAGATTAAAAAAAGTGATACCAATGGTTGACATGTAAGGCCCAAACCCAATTTAAAGTACCGAGTGATACTGAATGTATTTCAGGTTCTCCGGGCCTCGGTAAAGTTGGAGACGACTTGTCCCCCGTTAGCTGGCCTCAGATCTTAAGCGCGATAACACCTATCCCGGCTGTGGGGAGATCTGGTATAGGTATTTCTTTTGTATATTCAATTAAGCCGGAGATATCTGGTGATTCCACCTGTGCTATTTTTTTATACTTCTCCCTCTTTGGTACTTCTACTTCGCTCGGCCCGTTAGGGATTCCCCGTGGCTGCCGGGATTTAGGTTAGAAGAGGAGAAAAATTCACATTAATTGACTTTCCAGAACCCGAGAAGCCTCATTCAACTAAGTTACGGTGCGGAATGGATGAGCCCACTAGTGAATGGAAGCAGACAGCGTTGCAATTACAGGCCACTGGCAGGGACTGGAAACAATGGTAATCGAAGGTATAAGAATTACAAGAGGAAGGTGCAGAGTTTGGACCTAGAGTTCTGGGCCACCCGGGGGTTCCTTGCATTGATTTACATTTCCGCTGATATCTAAACTCACGTTCATATATCTAACTCAGATCCAGAGGGGGTTTTGTCTGTGTCTGCTCTCCTAGGTGCATGGTTGGAAGTCTCCTAGTGCTTCTTGCCATTCTCCAGCAATAGGCATATTGGTTCGCAAAGTCTAGAGTGTCGGTAATGCCTTCGTTAAAGGATTTTCTAGACTTTGTAACCGGTAGTGCTCATTCTGAAAGATACAAAGCCGGAGCGAATGAGAGAGAGATGGATCGCATGAGTGCTATTGAGGTAGCAGCAGGACATGCTTAGGCATTAGGGTACAAAGCAGATGATCGATAGAAAACTCCAGAGAGCGGGAGTCTTTACTATACAATTATTTTAGTAGGGGATTATAATTAATTTTCTCTTATTTTGTTATCGCGGTGGCAGGTAAGTGAATAGGGACAGGAAGGGAGGGAAATGGGGGGAAGTAGCTATGTGTGGTAACCCATAGAGCGACTGGGGTGACACCATTACGTTTCATATATACTCCCCCCTTTACCGTTCGTTTGACATGGTCGGGAACAAAGTTACGAGGTATTCACACTAGCCGCGATTTGGCACCTTATTTAATTCTACACAGTGTATAATGCAGTAATCATCCATGATAGAACAGTAGTAGATATTTAAAAAAAGATATGATGATAAGGGAGAGGGGGAGATGGGAGAGTAGAAGAGAGAGATTGAAGAGGAAACAATCGCTAAAGAGCTAATCGTGGTTCAGAGGAGGGGTCGGATTTCTGCGAGAAAGGTAAATTGACGGGACGAATCGAGAGAAGCCTTGACGTAAGTCAGGCAGATCGAGTGGGGGGGGTGTTACAGACTTTGACGAGATCGGATACGCGGCAGCTTACTGCATTCTGTTGAGTGCGATTAAGGCTGTTGACATGCGCTTTCGCAGATTTACTCGTCCCTGGTGGGGGGGTTCCGAGGAACCGGGGTTAGAAAAATCCACGACACGATAATTCACCCGTGGGTACCTGCGCACCCAAAAAGAATTACATCCTCAATATCTGGGTACATATTGCCTGGGGCGAGCAGGGAAATGGGGTAGGTGGGCCCGCGTGCCGGCGGTTGGCGGCGCCGTGGTAGAATCCCGGTAGTAGTCGTAATCTACACTCTGATTCTCCATGGCCCACTACCGGCAAAGCGGCAAACCCAATTTGGGTGTTTAGAGGAAAGGTTTCTAGGTCCGGCACCGTCCGGAAAGTTGTCCGTTTGGGGAATACCGCTCAAAAGAAATTTGAGTTTTTCTTCTGGGGAATGTCAGGGACCTTCAATGTTGCAATGAAGGGGGGGGTTCGATCAAAAAATGATTGAAGGCTAGGAACGCGCTTTTTCGAACCGGGGGGTTGTAAGATAGAACCCCTTCTAACAAATCGGTAAACCATGATATCTGAAGGCAGTTGGAAGCAAAGGAACAAATGAGATGATAGGAGAAGAGGGCAAAATGTAGCAGAAAAAGCAAATAAACTAGCACTGGCACTCCACTTCCCCGGCTTTTGAGCAATAAATACTCGCACATCTGGGTTAAAGGTAGAAATTCCCCTCAGTCCCTGCTATTTTTGCTTACTAAGACATTAAAGAACCCCCCCCTTCAATCCCCATTTTCAGAAGCCCCGATTCAAAACCCTCCCCTTCTAACCCCCCGGGTTCGATCATCAAAGGCCTTCTTTGCAACACTGGGGACCTTGGCCCTAGGACGAAAAAAAGTGATCCGACAAGCCGGACCCCCGATGCCATACCCCCGAAGGAACCGCTGAACCTCCCGAGCCAACTTAAAATCTTCCTTCAGACAGCCAAATTGAGACTCCGGAAACTCTCTAATGTTCATGCTGTATAAGAAAACCCTTTAAAACGAAGCAATAGCGGGAGAAACTCATGCAGACTAACAATAACCTGACAAGAGTTGGGCCTAATATTCCTTGCCATATCCGGGCTCTTTATGTAACGCAGCAACCTCCTTGCTAAGCTTTCTAAACTTAAATATCCACTAACTTATACTTCTCTCACCAAATTATAAGCATCACTCAGGTATTTTTGCCGGACCAGCCCCGCTAGTTGGCATTGGATAGATTTGTGTATGGTGCCGCACGGCATCCCATTGTATTGTACCTAGTGATGGACACGATCTTGCTCAATCATAAATTTTTGGTGTGATCGAGCTCGATCAATGCTCGAGCACGGGCCAAATTTTCTGCTCGAGCATGATCGTGTCCATCACTAATTGTACCACTGGGTCGTGATGCCGTTGGGGGAAAATGGGTGGTCCGCTAACTAAGGTACCCGCTTCGCCATAATAGCATTCAAGTGTATTAGGGTGCGGACAGGTGGAAGAGTTAAGACTTTTCTATCATACCTGTGCTACTCTACTCGTATGCTAAGTCGTAGCCTTGGTAATATTGTAGGGTACTGTACAATCTTTCCCTACGTTTTGCAAGCACCCGGCAAAGCGAGCAGGGGTACAGTGCAGCCTCGTTCGCAAAGTTCTCGCTGATCGGTAGGTATCTTAGCAAAGGTCTGGGGACAACTCATGTACAGGTACAAGGATTTGCACTTCAGGTTTTCTGCAGACGCTTGTACCAGTACATTTGTTACTGCCAATATTTTTCCCTGGTACCTCTTGATCCGCGAGAACTTTGCGAACGAGGCTGTACCGCTTATCGTAGCTTCCCCAAAGATTACGAAATACGCGCTGGACAAAAGGTTGCAAATCCTTTTTTTTGTAGAGCTCTCTGTTCTATTACCGAGGCAAGCCACTGAGCCCGAGAGTTCACAGTACTCGAGTACAGTCGCACATCGCTGTCTAGAACCCCCCGCTGTGCTGGATTAATTCTCTGAATTCTAAATCATTCCTCACCAAAACCTAACTTGTTGTCCCCGGTAATTCTTTGTCTCAGACAGATTCCTTGGATTTTGGTCATCCGCGGCAGCGAGGTGCGGCTGAATATCTGGTTCTCCAGAGCTTCTGTACGGCTCGTGGTGGATGCTATTGCGTAATCAAGTTCTGAAAATAAAGAAAGCTGTGAGAGCTGTGCTCCCTTCGCAAATTTCAGAGAACCACAATATCAGGCATTCAGCCCCGGTATTGAAAAACGGGTGTAGGTCCCTCGAGTCGAAAAACTTTGGTGTGTGTAACGCTTTTTCGCATACAAAACTGACATATCGAAACTTGGCACTGGAAAAAGCCCTTTCAACCCTGGGGCTGAATGCCTCTAATACCGTAAAAACTGGAGCAATCAAGTCGCGCGCTACAGTATGTCATTGAGAGACGCAGCAGAAGAAGAGGGGCTCAGCCCCTCTGGGAGGCGGAAAAACAAAAAAACATCAGACCTTACCAGAGGGGGTACTAACAGTCTGACTACCGTACACAGCACAAGAGCCGATTATTCCGGTTCCTTAAGGTAACCGACTTGGGTTGGAAGCCTCCTATTTAGCTGGAACCCTCTCGGTCAACCATAAACTCACGTGCGGAGGTACTCGAGTATGTCAGTTCGTGGGGTATGTCAGGAATGCAGTCACACAGGGGAAGTACCATAAAAGCTCAAACGGAAGAGAAATGTGCTAGGACGTTAGAATTTCCTTTCTGAACTACGCGAGGGAAAAACACCGCAAACTCAGCCCCCGGTTGAGACAAAATAAAAGGAATATATGATGCGTCTTACTAGGAGAGGTAGCTCCAACGTCCCAGCACAGTTTCTTCTTTTCGAGTTTTTATGGTATGGGATAATGCTCGAGTACACGAGTACAAGGCGGCCGGGAGCTCTTCCCCGCCTTAGTCTACATCATGGGCTGCGCTGTGATTCCTGGAGTTAGATGATACGTCTATATTGATTGGCTCCCCCCATATCCACGGAGGCCATAATCACTCGACCGAGGGTTGGCACAGTACCCAGCGTTGCAACGCATGTACCTCGTCTAAAGACAATATGAAAATTTAATGATGGTAGCAATATAAATATAAAAATAATAATAAAATCGAGAGAAGTACTTGTAAATAACGTAATTTACGGGGATGTGGCTCACCACAGGGATCCGGCTGACCCATAGCAACCATTGGATAATCAAATCTACATTTGATTATCACAACAAATAAATGAGATACCACCCTGAAAATCAAGCCACAGGTACTTTGAAATATAGAGAATCTGAAAATCTAGTTTTTATTTTCTGGTGATGAATTGTTATTCTGATATAGTGGTTTAAAGATTGCCTATTTTATATATAAAGTGTAGTGTTTTATAAGCATAAAAAAATTGAAAACCCTGGAAGAATTACATAATAAAATAGATGGAAGGATAGTATAAGTCTTAGATATTCAGAATAACCAGGTTTTAATTTTCTTGATAATTATTTTTGAAAGCCACAGTGATTAAAAAAGAGGTAGAAAATAGGTGCAAATTACATACAAATTGGATCAATTTTACCATGTAATATCTATATACGTAGTTGGCCTATGAACTCAATATATTGAAATCCCTTTGACTATCATATCCTAAGATGGTATATAAATTTTCAAGGTAAATAAAAAGGTTTTACATACTTTGTGCATTGATCATTATCAAACTATCAAATGGTTAAAATAAATTCTTATCGTATATTTATTTTGCTATAATAACTTATTTAAACGAACACTGAGTTATTAGATTAAGTTATAGTTTCTAGGAAGTCTAGCAGAAGGGTTTAGAGCTAGGTTCAATAATAGCTGTTGATTAGATTCTATATTAATAGCTTTTAGTTACAATCAATAATTCTCTTTCTCCTACTTATTATAATTAATATACACTCCAAACTATGCCCCATACTGTCTACCCTAGTCTACTAAACCTGATCTTATTGGTAATTGACTTGTAGTTAGCCTAACGATTTGATTTCACCTAGTTCATGATTAACATACAGTTTTTTGGTTAAATAGCAATCATCTTTAATAACCTCTATGAAATATAGAAGGCAATATTTATCTGACTTCAAACTTCATATACTAACTTCAGATGTCATCATAAAGGTTATTCCAATATATTGAGTTCATAGGCCAACTACATATATAGATATTACATGGTAAAATTGATCCAATTTGTATGTAATTTGCACCTATTTTCTACCTCTTTTTTAATCACTGTGGCTTTCAAAAATAATTATCAAGAAAATTAAAACCTGGTTATTCTGAATATCTAAGACTTATACTATCCTTCCATCTATTTTATTATGTAATTCTTCCAGGGTTTTCAATTTTTTTATGCTTATAAAACACTACACTTTATATATAAAATAGGCAATCTTTAAACCACTATATCAGAATAACAATTCATCACCAGAAAATAAAAACTAGATTTTCAGATTCTCTATATTTCAAAGTACCTGTGGCTTGATTTTCAGGGTGGTATCTCATTTATTTGTTGTGATAATCAAATGTAGATTTGATTATCCAATGGTTGCTATGGGTGAGCCGGATCCCTGTGGTGAGCCACATCCCCGTAAATTACGTTAAGTAATAAGTGGTGCACTACTAACAGTGTTTTTCCTCTCGGGCATGCTCTGGGCTAGACTGCCGAAGAAATCAAAGCTCAATAGCCTAGACTATTAATGTAGTGAGAGTTTTGGTGGCGATGAACTAGCTACGTGGAGTAGAGTAGGGGTACATCAGTTGCAACGCTGGCCACATACCCTCGGTCGCGTAGTTACAAGTATGACCCCCTTGGATAAGACCTAATTCCAGTGTTCAATATACACTCCGAGCAGCCCAATACCACTACAGGGGGTCTAAGGTGGTATTTCACCGCAGCACAAACGCCAGTGTTGCACCACAAGATAGAATAACGATCAAACGAGTGGGGGCTCCTAATACCAATGTGATAGGTAAAAGCGGAGCCTTGTTGTCACAAATTTAGTGATGCCGATTGGAGGGTCATGAGGTACCTACCAGGTTTCACAAAAAACCCCTCTTTTCTTCAGCCCCTCAGGGATTTATAGAGTAGACAGAAACCATCATCCATCATCGACTCTTACGATACCCAAAGCAAAGAACAGAGAATGTCCCAATCATTCAGTAATAATCGCAACTCTTTCAACACGACCTATATCAACCCTACTGTTGCCGATGACCGACCAAATATCCTAGCCTGGCTCTCCCCACTAGATCCTAAGTTGCGCCATCAGGACATCCGGGACCGCAGAGTCGAGGATGTGGGGGAATGGGTTTTACAAACAGAGGAGTTTAAAAGGTGGTGCGCCGGTGGTGGGAGAAGTGAATCTGATGACGCAGTCCTATTTTGCTATGGAGGTCCGGGAGTTGGCAAAACTTACATTAGGTAACACGAATGAACCTCAAGCAGTGAAGGGGGAATGGGAAGTACTAACGAGACATGATGTTAGCTCATTGGTAATAGACAACTTGTGTAATCAAGCTAGAGGACAAAATGCCACGGTAGCATGTTTTTATTTTGACTTCGCGGCCCAAAACGAGCAGTCCCTCGCGATCATACTGGGCGCCCTGCTAAAACAGTTGGTTTTCGGACTTGAAGAGATCCCGGAGGAGATATCGGAAGCATACGAAGACCGAACAAATGCCATCGGTGGGCAGGGACCGCAAATTTCCGATATTTTGAACATGCTGCAGATTACCTGTGCTAGAAAGCGCGCATTCATCTGTATTGACGCTCTTGATGAATGCGCAACAGAACACCAAGTCAAGCTTCTCTATTCGCTGGGTCAACTCCTCCAACAGTCTCCAGGCACACGAATATTCGTGACCGGGAGGCCGCACATCCTACCCGAGATAGGAAGACGCCTTGCAAGAGGAGTGGCAAGAGTATCCATAAGCCCCAAGAGGGATGATATCGTCACATATCTCCAAAGTAGGCTAGCCACAGACACAACCCCTGACGCGATGGATGGTGCTCTGGAGGCAGACATCCTGGAGAAATCCCTAGCGATATTTCGGAAATGTATGCAAAAGCAACACCCCGGAAGTGACCTCAAGTTATCTACTAACAGATACATATCTAGATTCCTGCTGGTCTCAATGAACATCGATGCGATCCTGCAAGAAACTACCATCCGCCGCAGGCGACGAAAGCTCGGCGCAATTACGGATGGTTTGGGGTTAGAGGGCGCTTACAGTGAGACCCTGGGTCGGATAAAGAGACAGGGAGGGGCCAGGGCGAGGCTTGGGATGGCTGCTTTAATGTGGATCTCTCATGCGGAGAGACCCTTGAAGGTTGATGAATTGTGCTACGCCCTAGCAGTTGAAATCGGGTCCCCGAATCTCTACACCGACGATGTTCCTTCAATAGGAACATTGCTAGCCAGTTGTCAAGGACTTGCCGCCGTAGACAAGGAGGCTTCCACGGTCCGCTTGATTCACTTTACCCTTCAAGAATACCTCCGAGCCCATCCCGAGCCTTTCGGTACAATTCACTCGACAATAGCGGAGACCTGTTTAAGTTATCTGAATTCGCAGCAGGTCAAGACCCTTTCGATGAGCCCCTCGCCCGATCTCCAGGGCGCTCCTTTTCTCGAGTATTCTTCTCAGTATTGGGGAGTTCATGCAAGAAGGGACCTTTCGGATTGCGCGAAACTGCTTGCATTGAAACTGTTTGGCGACTACAACAACCACATATCCACTAAAGCCCTCTTGCAAGCACAGGAAGGGTATTCCTACACAATTGATCTCGATAAACTCCCACTGTTCAGCGGCCTACATTGTGCATCTCTCTTTGGGATTGATGAGATTGTAACTAGTTTGATAGTGGTGGAAGGTTGTGGTATCAACCGAAGGGACGGTGTGGATAATACACCTCTCGTGTGGGCGGCTCTCAATGGACACGAACGAGTTGTTGAAATACTACTCAAGAGGGACGATGTTAGTCCCGACAAACCGGGTCGGCACAGCCAAACACCTCTCGGGTGTGCCGCTCGGAATGGGCACACGGGAGTGGTGAAAATGCTTCTCAAGCGGGACGAGGTCAACCCAGACAAACCAGACAACGACGGCCGAACGCCACTGTATAATGCCGCTAGGAAAGGGCACGAGGGAGTGATTAAAATGCTTCTCGAACGGGACGAGGTCAACCCCGGCAAGTTAGATAACATAGGCGAAACGCCACTCCTGTGCGCCGCCTCGAATGGGCACGAGGGAGTGGTGAAAATGCTTCTCAAGCGGGACGAGGTCAACCCAGACAAGCCGGACAACGATGGCCGAACACCACTTTATGGTGCTGCTAGGAAAGGGCACGAGGGAGTGGTTAAAATGCTTCTCGAACGGGACGAGGTCAACCCCGGCAAGCTAGATAACATAGGCGAAACACCACTCCTGTGCGCCGCTTCAAATGGGCACGAGGGAGTGGTGAAAACGCTTCTCGAACGGGGGGAGGTTAACCCAGACAAGCCCGATAACAATGGCAAAACACCACTTCGGTGTGCCGCTCGGAATGGGCACGAGGGAGTGGTAAAGATGCTCCTCGAACAAGGCGAGGTCAACCCCAACAAGCCAGATAACGATGGCCGAACACCACTTTGTGGTGCTGCTGGGAAAGGACATGAGGGGGTGGTGAAAATGCTTCTCGAGCATGCCGAGGTCAATCCCGACAAGTCAGATAACAATGGCGGAACGCCACTTGCTGATGCTGCCGGGAAGGGATACGACGGAGTGGTAAAAATGCTTCTAGAACAGGGCAAGGTCGACCCTGACAAGCCGGGTATCGATAACTTAACAGCACTCCACCATGCCGCTTTCAATGGGCACGAGGGAGTGGTGAAAATGCTTCTAGAACGGGGCGAGGTCAACCCCGACAAGTTAGATATCGATAACCTAACACCGCTCCACCATGCTGCTCGCAATGGGCACGAGGGCGTGGTGAAAATGCTTCTAGAATGGGGCGAGGTCAACCCCGACAAGTCAGATATCGATAACCTAACACCGCTCCACCATGCTGCTCGCAATGGGCACGAGGAAGTGATAAAAATGCTTCTAGAACGGGGCGAGGTCAATCCCGACAAGCCAGATAGCGACGGCCAAACACCACTCCACTTTGCTGCTCTCGAGGGGCACGAGGGAGTGGTGGAAATGCTCCTAGAACTGGGCGAGGTCACCCCGGACAGGCCAGATAACCATGGCAGAACACCACTTCGGTGTGCCGCTCGGAATGGGCACGAGGGAGCGGTGAAAATGCTACTCGAACGGGGCGAGGTCAACCCCAGCAGGCCAGATAACGACGGGCGAACACCGCTTTGTGGTGCTGCTGGGAATGGGCACGAGGGAGTGGTGGAAATGCTGCTAGAACGGGGCGAGGTCAGCCCCGGCAAGTCGGATAATGACGGTCAATCACCACTCCACTGTGCTGCTCTCAATGGGCACGAGGGAGTGGTGAAAATGCTACTCGAACGGGGCGAGGTCAACCCCAGCGGGCCAGATAACGACGGCCAAACACCACTTTGTGGCGCTGCTGGTAATGGGCACGAGAGAGTGGTGAAAATACTTCTAGAACGGGGGGAGGTCATCCCCGACAAGCCCGATAATAGTGGCAAAACACCACTCCGGTGTGCCGCTCGGAATGGGCATGAGGCTGTGGTGAAAATGCTACTCGAACGGGGCCAGGTCAACCCCAGCAAGCCAGATAACAATGGCCGAACACCACTTTGCGGAGCTGCTGGGAGTGGGCACGAGGGAGTAGTGAAAATGCTTCTCGAACGAGCCGATGTCAATCCTGACAAGTCAGATAACAATGCCGGAACGCCACTCCTGTGTGCAGCCTCGAATGGGCACGAGGGAGTGGTGAAAATGCTACTAGAACTGGGCGAGGTCAATCCCGACAAGCCAAATAACAATGGCAAAACACCACTCCACTTTGCTGCCCTCAATGGGAACGAGGGAGTGGTGAAAATGCTTCTAGAACGGGGCGAGGTCAACCCAGACAGGCCCGATAACAATGGCAAAACACCACTCCGGTATGCCGCTTTCAATGGGCACGAGGGAGTGGTGAAAATGCTTCTCGAACAGGGCAAGGTCAACCCCGGCAAGGCAGATAACGGCGGCCGAACACCACTCCACCTTGCTGCTCTCAATGGGCACGAGGGAGTGGTGAAAATGCTTCTCGAACAGGGCAAGGTCAACCCCGATAAGGCAGATAACGACGGCCGAACACCACTCCACCTTGCTGCTTTCGATGGGCACGAGGGAGTGGTGGAAATGCTTCTCGAACAGCACGAGGTCAATCCCGACAGGTCAGATAATGGCGGCCAAACACCCCTTGGGTGGGCTAGGGAACGCGGACGTATTACTATCGTGAAAATGCTCCTGCAACGATGTAGCCTTAGCGAGGACAACATGGCGGCGGACCTCTCCGACAGAACAGCACTCCGCCAACTTCCGTGGGAGTGGTAAAGACGCGCCTCGACAATCAAGTTTCTGATCCTGAGCGGTGGGTGGCAAAACTCTATGGACCTTTTCCCAGCCTAGCCCTGAGTCTTCTCAGTACCCTTCCAATAGGCCCCGGAGATCTTAATATTCACGACAAAAGCTCCCCCCGACGAACTCTCCTATCTGCAGTATTGCCCTACCCCACCGAGCTCAACTCTCAGTTTAACTCCCGTAGCTCCCCTTGTGTTCTGTGTATTACTCCCCCGAGTTCCGACCCCCCACCCACTCATCTCTGTGCGCCGCACGGTCTCCTTCTTTTGCCTTAAGAGCCGCATAGTATAGAGTTTATACCATCTCGCTCTTTTCTTCTCCGCGCTTGGTCATTCTGCCTTCCCTCTTTCTTTCTTCCTCACTTCTCCCTAGCCCACGGCCCCACGCTACCCCTCTCATCTTTTTCTTAAATATTATATATTATGAGAACGCCCTTCGCACAAAGAGCGTACCGTAGGTGGCCTTTTCATTACAGCAATTTACTTCCATCCAGTATAGATTTAACGTTAACCTTTATTATTTTTTCTTCCACCTTTTCTATTTCCGGTCTCCTTGTCTACAGTATATTCTCCAGGTTTTAAACAAGGAAAAAGAAACTTGTTCCCTAGCCGGGTGGTTTTTCTTCGGCGTCTGTCTTCCTCGCCCCTCCCATTTTTCTGATTACCATTCCATTTTGAGTAGAATTGAGTTTGGCGGGCTTTTCAGAGTTCCGCATATATTGTGCTGTAATTAGAATAGTGTGAATGATTGATTTCTGATCCGGCGCAAGATGTCCCGAGCGCAAGCTATCAAGACGACCGCCAAACTCAGATCGCCGCTTGCCTCAAGTCGGGGCAAGATTACATTATAATACCGGCAGTGCATGGCATGAAATCCCCTAATCCAACTCAACGTACTGCGCAATGCAGTATAAAGCGCAGGCTTTTCGAGGCCTGGATGAGGGCGGAGAAGACCTGTTCCCCCCTTCAGCTGTCCCGAGATCTTAAACCCCATAATTGCCACCTCCAGGATGTGGAGTGGTCCAGCAGGAAGCCATCTTTCCTATTTCTCATTTAGATAGTGATACCAGTTGATCTAGCCTTTTCCGTCTTTTTCATATTTCTGTTATGAGATCTGGATAGGAGAAGGATGGCTGGACAGATGAAGGTCAAGCAGGTCAAGGAGGAAACTTCTGTATATTTTTAGGATTCGTATCCCGCTTGCTTATCTTTTCTGGCTATGGGAGAAGAGGGAGTTTATACAAAGAATACAAAGAGCATTTACGAACTTCCCAACCTGCGGAAATCATTCTGGAAATGTGCATAAACCAAGGAGTTCGGGTTCCCTTTCGCTCTGTATTCCGTGAATCCCTCCGCGCTGCTTTCCGGACACTTCCGGCCATGCATGTGAATCCTCTCATACACTATACAAGCTAGATATCTCCGTTCCTCCCTTTTGATTGATAATGATCGACAAGGGAAACTAAAACAAAGGAGCTACGTGAGAGGGAAGGTGTAAGGAAAGAATCTTCCTGCGCGGAGTGATTGTCGGTGATATTCAACAATTTCTTTATCTTGAATCCCCCCATTCCCCCTAGCTTACTAGGGATGCCCTGTGGTCGCTGGGCGTAGGGGTTAGGACAGGGCAGGAAAAATATTTCATTGGTTGACCTAATGGATCCCCGGACGCCTCATCCCAGTAAGTTCCGGAACGGTACAGAATAGGAGCGGTCTGGTGACGGGGGGAAGATGGCTTTGTGGTTACTGGCGAATAGAGACAAGAGAGAGAAAAAAACAACCATAGAAGAGTAAAAAGAGGGGCATAGATCCTAGATCTAGACCATCACAGGACTCCCTACCTTGGTTTTCATTCCCGCTAGTACATAAACTCACCTTTAGACACCATCACTAGACATAAGTCTTGGGGCTCGTTCACCTAACCGTCTAGCTCAAAACTTTAGGTGATCAAACTACGATTGACGGTGGCGTGTCAGCCGGCATCACCCCTGATAAACCATGCAAAAGTGTTTACGGTACCTGATTCTCTACCGTCTTAAATGCTGGTCGCTAGACGGTCAAAATATAGGTTGCCTTGGAGGCGCGTTTAAACACCCCACAAGACTCTGGGCGGCATGCTAGGGTGGGTAAAATAAACACCATCTAGAGTAGCAGGACATAAGTCCCGGTGAAAGCTTAGTCAGCGAAGCTAAGTGAGGACAGCACCGGACTCCCTCCACCCCCATCACGGAGAAAAATCGTATACGATACAGAGTACCAAATGCGCTTTTGTTTTTATTACTACTAAACTAATACCGTATTTGGTATTTAATTCCTCTACCATTGCGATACCAGTACCATTATCCGCCTTTTGCCCAATACTCATTTGCTACACAGACTTGTCCCGGTATGCCCAACCACCAAAGCTTATATCCAGCAGCTATAAGATAAGGTATGTCGCTTCACGGTGAAATTTTTTTTGATGCAGCATGCTCGGCCCCCTGTGTGTGCATCTCATCTCTTTACCGGTGAAACAAAGGCTTCGGATATGCGCTCTGGATCGATACGCCCGCCGGGAGGAAAGCGGGAGCCCGGAAGGAATCCGGCAGAGTGTGTTGGAAGTCTTTGATGTTGTTCGGTATGCTCAGCATACATGCAGCCTATCCCGCTTTTGTATGTACTTGGGATCGGCGCAGCGAAAGGAACGAAACTCTGAAAGAGTGGGATGCGGGGGTGAGTCGGATGCGTGGAGGCTATCGGGAGAAAGTAAGTTTTCTATGTGATGTTTGTTCTTTCCACGGTTAGCATGAGAGTTTTGCGGAAGGAGAGGGAATGAGAGAATTGACCTGTGTTGCGATCGGCTGATCGATAGAGGGATGGGGGGAAGGTGTCGTTGTTTTATTTTATACTCCTGTCGATACGGCTAGTTAGTTTAATTAGTTGAGCGTTATCGTGAGTTGTGGGCGTGAGCGAGCAGTTGAACGGATTGTGTGGCCTCAACTCTTGGCGTTTCGTTTCATAGCCGCCGTTGCGTCATCCATCATCCGCCAATCAGCCGTCGCCGCTTATGACTTGATGGGCCAATTTGATCGGCTGTGGAAGGTTGGTGCGTCTTGCAGCAAATGGTGAAAGAGCCGCGGGAGCGGAAGCTAGCGGCATACGGCATGTCAAACGGACCAAGAGGGCGGTTTGGACTTTTCTCAACTTGACAACCGACAACAAACATGAAAAGTGGATGAAAAAGCAAATGATAAAATTTAATAATAAATACTAGAAATAAAATTTAACGAAAGAATTATTGTAAATAAAAGTAGTAAAAAATAATAATAGGTAGATAATATAAATAATAATAATAAAAGAAAAAGAGAAAGAGAGAAAGAGAAAAAAAGGGAAAGAAAGGATTAAGGATTGTTTGGCATATGACGGGTTGGGTCCATTACAAGAATCCCCCTGCTAAAATAACTATTCTGGTATAATATGATATCAGGTTCGAACCTCCATATCAAGATAACATAGACTTAATAAATTTTACACATAAGCATAAATGGAATAGTATGGATATTGTAGCAACTTCGGGCTTACATCAGCAAACGATAGCCAGCGTAAGATACAGTACCGTTGGGTCCTGAATCTTCCAGTTTGGACTTTGTGTCCTGTGCGTCCTGTGCGTCCAGTACTCAGGCACCACATCTAGTTGCAGCTAGTGGGCCCAGAGACGGTTGTCTAAACTGGGCTCCCTCTAGACACATGCAGCTAAGGAACACTGCATCCGATGCATCCAGGCTTAGACCTCAACACCATCGCTCATTAGGATTAACTACTAGGCCTGATGATCCTTCCAGCCTTCTCAGTGTCCTAGCCTGTTGCTTCTGCAGGGGAATTTCTTTGCAAACAAAAGTATGGTTGGTACTGGCGCCTGGCCAGCAAGCCATTGGACTCTTTATCTTACATTTGCGCTAAAGACTGATAGTTCTATTTTCAGAACCTCATGTTTGAGGAAGGGCAAATGCCTGCTCATTTCAGTCCGACAGCGAGTGATAGCCACAACACTCTCTCACAGCACTCAGGAGCCGGCTGTTTATGGTGATTTCTTAGCACATTTCCCGCAACTTGAACGTGACGTGACGTACTGAGACTCTTTCATCAACATAGTCAACATCCACACTTCTTGGCACTAGCTCAAATACTCCACTCCAACCACTAAACCCATCCTGAATTTGATACCGCGAGATTATTGTGGTCACAGCCTGCTCCAAACTGGTATAGGATGCATCTCTAGAGAGCTATTATTCATGCAGTTATGAGACTAGCAATCTTTCCATTAGAAGGCTGATTCCTCAACAAGAGCTGCTGGGATTCGGATTTGGTTTACAAGGAATGTTGGGCTCGATGCTAGCTACACAGCAGTATAAGGTATGTCTCTGTCATATCAATACTCATCAAATTGCAGACCTATATGAGAGAGGTCTTTGCAATAGTAGCTCTCCTGGCGATCACAGCACGCGTAGGCTAATACCTCCTTGGCCACTTGTCCGAGTATGGGGCTCATTGTGCGAGGTTGTTGGGCTTGATGCCACCTTCACAAAGGAGTAAGCTACATGTCTTCACGATGTTTCTCCATGAGGTTAGACGGTCCCAGGGAGGGGTTGAGTCCATGGTTGGGGAGAGGTTGCTTATGAGTATTATGATCCAAGTTGGCCCTGTATATTAGAACTATAAAATACAAGTAGCAGTAAATTAAATACACTAACAGCATGAAATCAATTCTGACCTTTGTCAGGAAAAAGTCAAGAGGGGACCATTCAAGCTCCCTTATCTTAGGAAGATGAGTACTGAATACTCTGTATCTAGAAGATATGGTCGGACGTCAGTTTCCTTACGGGCTGCGTTTGATGCGTCCTGAGGTTGAGGTTCGGCCTCTGGTTTTGCTGATATACTAGCACAACAGGGGTTAACAAAACATTCCTATTGCTTCATTTGTTACACGAAAGTTCCTTTTGTTAATATATCATAAAAACTCAGTAGATTGACTATTGGGGATCAGGGCTAGTGTTCGTTACGGGGCCTCCGGGGCCCCGAAACCGGTGGGCCCCCGCCTGAATTCCCCGCCCCACCCCGGTCAATGGCCCGGGGCAGGGCGCTTTTGTTTTTCAACCCCTGCCCCTGCCCCCGTCCAGGCCCCCGCCCCGTTCAATGCCCCGAACAGCCCCCCGTCAAAGAATTTTCTCCACCCAGGGCCCCGCTTCTTCGTATATTCTCATCTTGAACATTGCACTTTTGATACATGATTGAGTAATTGTGTGTGCATATACACATCCCTGGCATGAATGGACCGAACAGCGCCGGGGTTACGGGAGCTGAAAGCCCTTTGCCAACGAGCCCCCTGGTGTTTGGTCCATTCATGCCAGGGACGTGTACCAAAAACCACATACCTCAAAGTATATACGGGCATTTATTTGCATGGAATGATTCATACAATATGAACCGGAATAATTCACAACACCGATTGGACGTCCGAG
>Ga0307517_10003367_pt1 | contig 24863 bp, 16 predicted proteins | sample 23_EM_MG_FD_194515 | JGI IMG/M metagenome (GOLD analysis project Ga0307517, IMG submission 194515) | Populus trichocarpa ectomycorrhiza microbial communities from riparian zone in the Pacific Northwest, United States - 23_EM | ecosystem: Host-associated > Plants > Roots > Unclassified | place... | reverse complement strand
GGTTTCCTCAAGACCGATCTCGGTCTATGCCATCAGTACCGGTATCGCACCGGAACAAAAAACAACAGAGGAAACGCCATGGGCAGAGCACGACATGGTACGAATGCTACGACGACAAATGCTTCGTGCATGTGCAAGAAAAGATCAAAGCGGGATATTATCCCCAGGAAAACGGAGACAAGAAACCCCTCTCAAAGTGGCATCGGAGACACCCCGAGCCAGAACAACGAAGGAAATTCGGTGTCGTGAGGACACGGCAGGAGGAGGGGAGCGAAAAAACTCAACCAGATGTCGGAGCCCTACAAAGGCAAATCCAGGAACTGCTGAACGAAAGGCAACAGTCAATGGAGAAGGACGAAAAAACCCGACAAGAGCTAGCGAACTATCAGGCCACGATAGGAGGAATGCGCGAAGAAGTCCAAGGACTTCGCAGAACGGTCGCAGGATCTGGTTTCAGCCTAGCAAGGTTGAGGAACGAAATGGAGACCAAAAGACGAGCAAACGAGGAGCTCGAACACAGGAACCACAGCCTCCGGAAAGAACTCAGAAGAGCTGGGCAGAGGTTGTTAGATTTGGGCAAGTAGCATCGTGGGACCGATGCTAGGGGAGACGGGAGCTAATGTCACAAATTGTGACTAAGCAAGGCAGATTTCACATGACTCATACTTATGAGTCATAAGGTATGTTGGATTTTACACTATGACGATTACTTGACTCATAGTTCTCACATGACTATGCACTTGCGAGTCATTGTTATGATATGATTGGTTGATGATTTCATGACGCACGATTGTGACGTCATATGATGTAATGATTTTTGCACATGACTCACATTATGAGTCATGAGTTTCGCGCGTGTGACTCGTTTGAGCACATGACTGGGTTTATGAGTTATTGATGGATTTCGCGCTATGACTCACTATGAGTCATAGAGGTTTATGTAGCGCGAGGTGATGAGTCACCAAGGTTAGGGTTGTGAGAAGATGCCTATATAAGGCACTTGGTTCCGACCAAGGGGTAAGACACGAACCATCTCTCCTCCACCTCCGGCGATTGAAATCTCAACACCACGGGAAATCATCGTTACTATCCCCCACCCACCTCTCTTCCCCCATCATGGCTACTGCCTAGGGGTTGACGTTAAGCCATCTACCCTCCTCTCCTGAGGCACGCATGCCTCCCCTCCTTGGGGTTCTCGTTCCTGTTCATCGTTGACACCCGCTCATGAAGTTCGGTTCTCCCCCTTACCCCGCACTTGCTTTGCACCTCGCTTAGCATTTTGCACTGTCGGAAAGCTTCTCGCTTCGTTCACGGTCGGCGTTACGGTGTCGGACTCTTGGTCAAAGTAGGCCCCGGCTTGCTGGGCTTGTACCTCTGGTGGGGAAAGCCTCGGTTAGTAACATCACGGTCTTGTCCCGGTCTCGTCGTCGTCCCAAAGCCCTTGCTATGGCCCGTTTGTCGGTTGTGGCTAGCCTGCTCGCAATCCTTCCTCTACCCCCCTCCCGGTTCCGTCCGCTGGCACCGTACTGCCCCATAAGCTGGCACCTTACTGCTAAAAACTCCTCTCCGGGCTGGCACCCTACTGCTCACCCCCCACCGGCTGGCACCCTACTGCTACTCACCGGCTGGCACCCTACTGCTCATCATCGTTGGCTGGCATCCCCTCTGCTCGGTGGCTCCGCTCGCCCCTCTCCCCCTCCGATCGTTCGGCCTCTCCTCGGTTACGCCTAGTCGTGGTATAGCACTGCCTCCGTGGCTTTGTCCAACGCTTGGGAACGATGTAATGACCTGCCCGACCGTACATCATGGTTTTTGGTGGGCTCTCAGCCTATGAGTTTTCCCGTGTCGGCGATCATCTATCCTCTCCCCCAAGCCCCGAAAGCGCCTTAGAACAGCCGTCGTTTCTTTTGTTTTGGGGAGCCTGCTGAAGGGTTTGGGTCTCTCTACCTGTACGTTTCTATGAGTTGTTTCCTTACGTGTCTGAGGTGTGAGTCTTAGGTGCTAGGCGGGGGAAGTTTCTTCTATGGTCTCGGGGTGTTTGATTTTTCCCATGAAGAGGTGAAGCGGGTCGTGGTTTGCATTTATAGGTTTTTTTCTCTTCATAGCTAGCGCTGCATAAGGCTTTTTGTACCTAGAAACAAATAACGCATGATTACAAAAAAAAAAAAGAAAAAAAGACCAAGGGGTAGGACACGAACCATCTCTCCTCCACCTCCGGCGATTGAAATCCCAACACCACGGGAAATCATCGTCACTTTCCCCCACCCACCTCTCTTCTCCCGCGATGGCTACTGCCTAGGGGTTGACGTTAAGCCATCTTCCCTCCTCTCCTGGGGCACGCATGCCTCCCCTCCTTGGGGTTCTCGTTCCTGTTAATCGTTGACACCTGCTCATGAAGTTCGGTTCTCCCCCTTACCCCGCACTTGCTTTGCACCTCGCTTAGCATTTTGCACGGTCGGACGCTTCTCGCTTCATTCACGGTCGGCGATATGGCGTCCGGACTCTCGGTCGAAGTAAGACTTCGGTTCTGCTGGGCTTGTACCTCTGATGGGGAAAGCTTCGGTTAGTAACATCAAGGTCTCGCTCGGTTTCGCTGTCGTCCCAAAAGCCCTTGCTATGGCCCGTTAGTCGGTTCTGGCTAGCCTGCTCGCGATCCTTCCTCCACCCCCCTCCCGGTTCCGTCCGCTGGCACCGTACTGCCCCTTAAGCTGGCACCTTACTGCTAAAAACTACTCCCCAGGCTGGCACCCTACTGCTCCCCCCCCTCCGGCTGGCACCCTACTGCTACTCACCGGCTGGCACCCTACTGCTACTCACCTGCTGGCACCCTACTGCTCATCGTCGTTGGCTGGCATCCCCTCTGCCCGGTGGCTCCGCTCGCCCACCTGCCTCTCTCCCTCCTGCGATTTACTCTACGGTCGCAAACCTCGCTTAGGTTACGGTTGATCATGGTATTGCACTGCCTCCTTGGTCTCTCCTAAACGCCGACGCACCGCCACCTTCCGGTCACTCCCGACCGTTGAGCCGCCGCCCCAACCGGATTTCACCGTACGGGTTCTTGGATTTGGCATATTGGCAATAGTAGTTCTTTCTAGGCGTTTCTTTGATTCTTTTCTTAGTGTTACCAGGGGGCCTGCTGAAGGGTTTGGGTCTCTCTCCTGTACGTCTCTATGAATTGTTTCCCTACGTGTCTGAGGTTTGTCTTAGGTGCTAGGCGAGGGGGGCTTTTTCCTATGGATTCAGGGTGTTTGATTTTTCCCATGACGAGGTGAAGCGGGCGGGATGACGTTTGCTTATAGGTTTTTTATCTCCATAGCTAGCGCTTCATGAGTCTTTTGTACCTTTAAACATAATAATGAATTGATTACAAAAAAAAAAAAAAAAGACCAAGGGTAGGATCTTCACGCAACCATCTAAGTACTTTTGTATACTTAAGATATTGCAATACGATTACGTTTTACTTTCGTTCTATACACTTCTCCTATACCAAAGCCTACGCCTTAAGAACCCGGAGACTATTGTGCTAGTCTCGACGGGCCGCTCGAACATAGGACTATTGTGATAGTTCTATCAAGCACGACAATCCACTCATCTTACTATCTGACGAGATAGTATCCTTCGACGGATCACTCAGACTAGAAAGCCAGTCCCGTACTATCTGAAGAGATAGTATTTCCCTACGCCCTATTATACAGAAGAAGACTTGCTCACTATAGGAAACTACTGTCGTTGCCTGTTGCCTAACTACCTCACAATAGGATTGTTACACTCTATCTTATGAAGAGTTCTGTCAATGAGGTTAAAAAAGCAATTGAGAAGGCCATTCTTTATTATTGGAAACTTTTGGTTCCAAAGGTTTTTGATACTTTGGCAGGGTCAATGGTGGATAGGATAGAGGCAATTATTAAGGCTGATGGATGGTATACTAAATATTAATTTATACTATGTATTTACATTTTTTAATTTTTCTTTTGGTTTTCATGATAGTTGGTTGGTGGAGGAGGGTGGTTGTCATTGCGAAAGACTTTCAGTCCGTTGATGTGGACCGTTAATTTTGTTAACGGACAATATTATGATACTGCATATTTTATTGGAATTTTCATGATATGTTTTCAGGCTCAAACACAGTTTGCACTTATCTTACCATGCTGTCTCTTGTTTTTCTTATATGGAAAGCATTCTCCCTGTATCTAGTTGGGTTATCTCCAATCTTACATGGTAGAATCAAGAACGAGAATACCTCTCCATCTACTCTCATTACCCAGCCCGCAATTTTATACCCCACCTTTACATAATATTTTTGATAAAAAATAAAGATTGTTCCATATCACATTCTACTGTTGAATATATTGGAGCCCCCTCCTCTAAGCCCAGACTGAGGGCTTACCCTATTGTCACTGAAGGGGCCTAAAGGAAAAGACCAATGAAGCAAAGAGCAATAGTGCCCAATTGACTGTGAGGGCAGCAGCCGAGACTAAACAGTAGTGGACTAGATCGCTGCTCTCTCTCTAGCCAAGGACTAGCCAAGAGATACACCTCTTAGTCTAACTAATAGCAACAAAACACTCTCGAAGCTCCACGAACTCTAAAGAATCACATGTAGTTCACAAAACCTGATCCCCAACTATCATACACAATCTACAACAATGTTGATATCCCATCATCCTCTGTAGCCCTAAAGCCCGAGCCGTGTCAGTGTACCAAATCCAGTATGCCTAGTTGCATAGGGTACGAAAGAAACAATGAAACCAAGTGCCCGATACCTCATACAGTATGGCTAGAAACATCAGCCACACCATTAAACAAATATCGTATGCCTAGCGGAATAGGATGTAAAAACAACAACCCATTGCAGAATGCTCAATCGCCGGAAACCACAACGCTATATGCCCTACAACGGTGTCTTTCCTAGCCGCGTATCCACATATTATCATACATGCATATCAACACAACCACCTAGCATCATGACGTATAGGAAATCCAACAGTCACTCCCCTGCTCTTGCCCTGGATCTGGAGCTCCAACCACCCCCATTTACCTGTATGATATCTCTATACTTATGGTATGATAATAGTATAAGCCACTGTACCCTATTGCAATCAACTAATATTATATGACAAATCGCAGCTACAAAAATCTTAACTCGGCTTCCGTGCCTATCAACATTCCAAAGAGAAGTTAAAATACCCCTCCCCCGTGCACAGTCTATCAAATAAATCAGTTTTATTCACTTTTTGGTTACTATTCACAAAGATTATAATCAATATTATGATGATTTATCATAGAGCTGTTTGCGGGAGATTTACTCTACAGACCCAGTCAGTTACCTTAATCGGTAAGTTAAATCCTGGATTTCGCACTATTCAGCTAGGCTCAGATAGGGTGATTGATATTCAACGGGTCATCGAATTCATACTTAGGCTATCCGAGGGGTTTTGCCGAATTTATACCCGGATTATGGGAAAGATGGGCTACGGGTATATTAGGAGAAATGTAGTAAGCTGCAGAACCCCGCACTCAGTGCTGCACGAGTACAGGTATGATACTACGCTCGGGTAGAGTGCTTGTATTGTACTAACGTTGTGGTGCCTAGATACATCCTTGGCACAAGCACTTGGCCGCTCTGCTAGATATCAAAATGGAGGGCCCCCATCCTCTTTAAGGGAAGGGTGAGAACGCCAATATTTTCACTTCTATACAAGAGCAACAACGAGGGTGTCAGGTTAATGAGCCGAGATTGGTGTCTAACGAGTGCAGAAGAGCGGATGTATACAATGTGGGATTTTTAACTGAGAGTGAAGCAAATTACATGTAGGCCTTCGTAGAAATTCTTGGCAAAAATCAGAGAATAAGAGAGAAAGATAATATAAGAAAGGGAGAGTAGCCACTAAGTTATAGTTACTCGTCAGTTAATATGGACGCAAACCAAGGGTCATAATCAAACCTAGTGCCAGTCCGCTCCGTCTCCTTTGTTTTATGTTTCCAATCCCCAAGTCAAACCAGTACCGGTATACGAGTTTTCCAAGCACCGAATGGATCCGGTGAGGGCGCTGAAACACTAGGACCAGCTCTAACAGATTTCAGCACGAAGAACCCGGTGGGAGAGCGCTTTTCCAAAGAGTTGGGTTAACCACATGCGCTTTAGGGTGTTTGTGAATCATAGAAGATTTGTGGTGCACATGACTTTACAACAAGATGGAGCCTAAACAGGTGTGACATTTCCCTCTTCTGATCCCGTGAGCACAAGCAGGGCGCCGCTAGCTCAAACCCGGGGGGGGGGGGCCGGTAAGACGATTCTGAGGCGTCGCTAAGGTTCCACAAATAGCCCTGTTTTTCTTCAGCCCCAAAGAACGGATAAAGAACCCCACACACCCCGGAGCCGACTCACTCCATCGTCCATCATCAACAGTATCCTAACCAGCGAAAAAGAGAAAAATGTCGCAATCTTCCAGTCATAACATCAACTCGTTTAACATCTTTAACGTGTCGAATAATTTTCCAGCTGCCGATGACCGATCTAATATCCTAGCCTGGTTATCCCCACTAGATCCCAAGTCACGGCATGAAGACATCCAAGACCGCCGAGTCGAAAGTGTAGGGGAATGGCTATTACAAACCAAGGAGTTTACCAGATGGCAGGCTGGTAGCGGAGGAAGTGAATCCGACAATGCAGTCTTGTTTTGCCACGGAGACCCAGGAGTGGGCAAGACATATATCAGGTAACAAAGATGAAGCTCTTGGGGTAGGAGAAAAAAAGCAAGGCTGACTAGTCGTGATGTTAGCTCACTAGTGATAGACAGCTTGTGTGATCAGGCTGGAAAACAAAATACTACCGTCGCATGTTTCTACTTCGACTTTGCCGTCCAAAAAGAGCAGTCCCCAGCGAGCACGGTGGGCGCACTACTAAAACAGGTTGTTGGTGGACTCGAGGAGATCCCGGGGGAGATATCGCAAGCATACCGAGAGCAAAAAAAAGCCCTTGGAGGGCGGGGACCTCGGCTTTCGGATGTTGTGAAAATGCTGCAGACTACCTCTTCCAAGGAGCGCACGTTCATATGCATTGACGCTCTGGACGAATGTGTGCCTGAACATCGAATCAAGCTTCTTGATTCTTTAGGTCAAATTCTCCAGAAGTCCCCAGGCACTAAAATATTCGTGACTGGAAGACCGCACATCGAGCCCGAGATCAGAAGGCGTCTGACTGGAAGAGTGACGTGTCTACCGATATGTACCAAAAGAGCCGATATCATTAGATATCTCCATTCCAGGCTGAAAGATGACACAACCCCGGACGCGATGGACAGTTGTCTAGAAGCAGATATCCTGAGGAAAATTCCTGAAGATCTATCCGAAATGTATGTAGAAGCAGCGACACTGGGGAAGATACCTCGAGCATCCGCTAACAGATACCTGTCTAGATTCTTGCTAGTCTCGCTCAATATCGATGCCATCCTGCAGGAGCCCACAATCCATCTCAGGCGACAAAAGCTCAGCGCAATAACCGATGTGTCTGGGCTAGGAGGCTCTTATAGCGCAACATTAGATCGGATAAAGGGACAGGGCGGGGAGAAAGCGAGGCTTGGAATGGCCGCTTTAATGTGGATATCTCATGTAGAGCGGTCCTTGAATGCCGAGGAACTGTGCCACGCCCTAGCAGTAGAGATAGGGTCACCGAATCTCAATACCGGCAATGTTCCTTCAATAAGTACATTGTTAGCCTGTTGTCAAGGACTCGTCGTGGTAGAAAAGGAGAGTTCAGCGGTCCGGCTGATCCACCTAACCCTTCAGGAATATCTCCGGGCCCATCCTGACCTTTTCAGCCCGGCTCACTCAACAATAGCAGAGACCTGCTTGACTTACCTAAATTCCCGACAGGTCAAATCCTTTTCGATCAGCCTCTCCCCCGACTTCCAAGACACGCCGTTTCTCGAATATGCCTCTGTTTATTGGGGAGTGCACGCAAAAAGGGACCTTTCAGATCGCGCAAAACTACTTGCGTTGAAGCTATTTGATGACTACAACAACCACATATCCACTAAAATCCTACTGGGGGCACAGAAACGGTATTGTTATGCTCTTGACTTCGATAAAATTTCCCTCTTCAGTGGTCTGCATTGCGCATCCTTCTTCGGGATTGTTGAGATTGTAACCAGCCTTGTAGAGATTGAAAGTTGTGATATCAACCAAATGGATTGTGGGGGTGGCACACCTCTCGTGTGGGCTTGTAGGAATGGGCATGAGGGAGTGGTGAAGGTTCTACTCGGGCGAGGCAACGTCATCCCCGACAGAGCAGATAACAACGGCGAATCGCCACTTTCGGGTGCTGCTTGGGGAGGGCACGAGGGAGTGGTGAAACTGCTACTCTCACGAGACGACATCAGCCCTGACGAGCCGGATAACATGGACCTAACTCCGCTCCATTCCGCTGCTTGGTGTGGGCACGAGGGAGTGGTGAAAATGCTTCTTGGGCGAGATATCGACCCTGACAAACCAACTAACATCGGTCGAACACCCCTCCTTTGTGCTGCTTGGAGTGGGCACGAGGGAGTAGTCAAAACACTACTCGGACGAGAGGGCGTCAATCCGAACAAACCAGATAACATGGGCCTAACACCACTCCATTCTGCTGCTTGGTGTGGGCACGAAGAAGTGGTGAAAATGTTACTCACCCGAGAGGGCGTCAAACCCGACAAACCAGATAATGACGGCCGATCGCCCCTCTGGTCCGCTGCCTCCAAAGGGCACGAAGGAGTGGTGAAAATTCTGCTCGGACGAGACGACGTTAATCCAGACAGACCAAATAGCAAAGAACAAACACCACTCTGGGGTGCTGCTGAGAATGGACACGAGGGAGTGGTGAAAATGCTACTCGAACCGCAGGACGTCCGCCCTGACAAGCCGGATAGCATCGGCCGAACGCCGCTCTTCATCGCTGCTTGCCATGGGCATGAGGGAATTCTAAAAATGCTCATCGGACGGGATGCCAACCCTGACAAGCCAAACATCCACGGCCGAACGCCACTCTATCTTGCCTCGTGGAATGGGCAAGAGGGAGCGGTGAAAATACTTCTCGGACTAGCAGACATTAACCCTAGTAAATTAGATAAGGACGGCAAAACGCCGCTCGATCGGGCTACCGAGGAAGGGCACAAGGGGGTGATAGCGCTACTCCAGCCCCCACAATCCGCGGCCCTCAACCCAACATAAGCGCGAGGAGTAACCGCCCCCCCATTTGGGAATATCTTACACGCCACCCCCGCACGAACCGCAACAACTCCACATAAGTCCACCGCCGCTATTGCATCCTTCCTCTCATCCCCGCCTAACCTGCTCCCCTAGTTCAAGTCTCCCCCTTGAGATATTTCCTATTTTCCCCTTCTTCCCGGAATGTGCATATGACTAAGCCTCATCCTAAACATTTCCCTTTTTTATAGCAGGGAATTCCCATACCGCCCTCTATACCAATTCTTATGTAGCCATCTCAGGATTTATTAATTTCTGTTTAGAGTTTAGAGTTTAGCGTTGGTTATAGATATTTCTATTGGATTGGGATAAAATTATTATATAAGTTAGCACTAAATTTCTATGATATTTGCTTTCTCTCCATTGTTCCCTGGCTATATATCTCCCTTTGGCATCAATTACCGATTCTTTAATTTCTCTGCAGTCCTTTTTCCCCTTCTTCCCCGGCTATCTGCAGCGCAAGCTTGAGGGCTATCCAGATATCAAGAAAAGGATATAAAATTCCCGTATCTCTAGCCACCCGTGAAAAGAGATTGGAGGTTACTCCAGTAGATATTAGCTAAGGTGTCATACTCTGGCAGTGAGGTGGTTTAATGGTTACGTTTATATACCACTACCCTCCTCCGGTGTGGAGCTTCCAGCCGAACCCGGGAGAGCACCCAGACCTCTTTCTCCTCCGGACCTAGGAAAAACTATTATAGTAAGAAGTCTCCCATCATACCTCATTCCACAAACCCCATGTTATAAACCCCCATATGTAGCTCAACCCCCCCCCCCCCCCGCCCACAGGGATCAGCCACGTCATGTACGATTTTCGGAGAATAACTTAGCGCTCAGGAGGAACCAAATTAGATCTACAATGCCCCTACCGGCAATGCGGGGAGTTGATTTTGTATCTGAAAGCTCAAATCGCCCTTTGCTTCTCCTCCAAGCCATGAGGTAACCCCCCTTCCAGCCTCCTCTTACATATTCATTAAGACCCAAATTTGATTTTTCCCCCTTATATACTAGCACGGCTAAGGGCACGGTACCGTGCTATATCGTATCATATTCCATAGTGTGCTATGCAAGCTTGTAGTCCAAGCACCCAGCGGTGGTGAGAGGCTTCCTTTAACTCGTTCTTGCGCCAGCTTGCTAATAAGATACACCATGATCCTGTGTCCGCCTACAACTTTTTTTTCTTGCCCCTCCTAGCCCAATTGAGAGCAGAGCCTATGCGTACCCTTCTCGGGGAAGTCCGTCCGTCCTGTCTTTTTCTAAACTTGCCCTGCATCTCACGGCCAAGGACTAGGGCCCCGCCATCCCCCGGGAGAAATGTCTCATACTAGCCATCCCGCCGTCCACCGTAGTCCCCCCCCCCCCCGCAGTCCCCCATACCGGTAGTCCCCCCTATTCCCTTGTGTTCAGAGTCACCGGGGATCACTCACTTTTTTCCTACTATTCTTGTGTTCTTTCTTTTTCCGCATCGGTATTGTATTTACTATTACGGTATTGTTTCCTTTGTTTTTGGTGTTTTCCTTTGTCACTCACTTTTCTCTGCCGTAACCCGGTTTGGATTGATGGAACTAGAGATGGAAATGCAACTTGTGGCTATCATGAATGCTAGGGTTGTAGCATCACAATGGTTCATTATGTGAAAGAACTTCTTTATAGCAGGTTCTTGTGCACGGGAAAATATCAATTATCATGGGGATGTATTTTGTGCCTCATTGTTATTCTCACGGTCCATCATATTTCCAATGTATTTTCCACTTCGGGCAATCATAAGATATTGGGAGGGACTCTATCAAATAAGTGTCCGTTCCCTTGAGCTGTTAGAATAGAATAACACACTTCTTTTATTGTCTTCTACACAAGCCCTTACTTCCGTTTGGCACACGAAATTATTGAATATCGCAAAAAACTCCACCCGGAAGTCCCCCACAGCCCCCCACAGTCCCCCGCCGTCCCCTACGCTAGTTTATCCAACATTGCAGGGCCCGCAGTCCTTAGCAATAAGGGCCGTCCCAAGGCTTCCCGGACGAGAACGGACCGCGTTTTGTCGTCCCGCACCGTTGAGAACACTGGACTACCCTCCCGATAGTGAGATCCATTACCCTTGCAAACTGGTGTTGTATTTGAGTGCTTACCGTAATATCCCCCAGCCATCACCGTATATAAAACTAGTAAGGCATGGTTAATCGTAATTTTTTTTAAAAAAAAAAACTTAACCTCGCTTCAGTATGTATGAACGGAGTTGAGGTCTGGGTGTTTTCCACAAATTCCGTACTAATTGTATTAACCTCGTGTACTCGGGTGAGGGGGGGAATATTGAGACAAGCAGGGGGACCGTAGAATTATTCAAAATGGTCAAATATACGGCACCGAAATAGCACCCGGGATGGATAGCGCGCAATGTCTTCTCCTCGCTCTTGCTCGCTAATCTAGTGGTAAGGACAGAAGTATATATCAGAGACAAAACCAAGCTCTGATACTTCTATCGATCACTACAGACCTCTGCTTTCTTTCCTCCTTGTTCCCTAACAAAGGAAGGAAACATTCTGCGCAGTCTCTGAGCAAAAGAAATGCATCACAAACACTCCTGCTCTCTGCGCGCCTTTGATCCAATGCCCAACTGTTGTTTTACCCTAATCTCCCTTTGCCGTCATGCGTTCCTTCCACAGTCTATGCTCCTTCCCATCCATCAAAGGAAACATATTTCCCGTGCTTCCGCCTTGCATATAACAAAAGAAACTATAACATGCCGAGCAGAATTAACTGATTTCTAACAAGAATTACTCTAATTAGGCCTGCCTTGGCCGGGCCTACAGCCCATAGGCCGGCCTGCCAGCGGCCTGGCCCGTTGGGAACACTGAAGATGACTGTATTACGAGAAATGTAGTAATCTGGGGCAACCCCGCACCAGGTGGCTGTGACGAAAGTCCTCATCTTCCCAGAACCCTGTCCAAGGGCACTCTCCCACCTGCTTCGACTTCACGAAGAGCTGCTGCCATCGGTGCCGAAGCATAGTATACAAGATTTAAAGTCCGCGTTTCTATTGTCGAGGTCACCAGAATTATATTATCTATCAGTGCGGGTTAACCATGGGGAATGGAACTAGGGCCCGTTTACTGATCCGTTGCGTTTCGAGATTTTGGTGGGGAAACTAGACGGTGGCGTCTCAACCACTATCATATTCCGATAGACGTGGCAAAACTGTTTACCCTGTTTTCGACCGTTTAATATTCTGGGTGTTAGACGGTCAAAACAGGACGCAGCTCAAGAGGTCGGATTGCAACCACCGTCTACTGGCACCACCTAAATGCTACCAACCTTTCATGCCTGCAATAACAAGAGCAGCTATGAATGAGCTCTCTTTTCCTTGCACAATTAGCAATTCCTTTTGTCATAATTTAGGGCAAGTTTATTAACAAAATTCTCATCATTTGATTATAAGAGAGAATTGTTGGTCAGTCCAATATCTCGGTTGTTGAGTACCGTGAGAATTGAAAGCTACCTGGTTGCACACCTCACGTTTGTGGATCACACTTATCACACTACTACGCACTGTATTAGGTAAACACACACCCATCAATTTTCCCTACCACCCTTCGACCGTTTAGCCTCCCTTGACGGTCGGCACCGTCTCCGGTTGCTTGACGGCCGTCTATTGGTAAACGGGCCCCTAGCTTACTTTGCTGTTTCATGTAAGCTTGGCACACCGGTGAACAGTTAACTTACCATCACTGCCTTAGGATAACTTTATAGGATATCTGGGGGGGGACCGTTAATCTAAATAGGCAGGGAAATATTTAGCTGGTTAACCTTATCTCTTTAATTATTCCGTACGGGGGTAAGGGTAGGACGATGTTGAGGGAGGTAAACGGAAATGATATTAGATGGGGAAAGGGGAATAGGGATTGAGGTATATTAGAGGGAAATGTTTAAATTGTTTTGGCAAGGTCCGAAAGGAGTTTTAGGACTGTAGGAATAGTTAGTTGGGCAGACGAGCTATTATTACCACAGAAAGCCCGAAGATAATAAAAAGATTGTAAGAAAAAGAAAAAAGTTCACCTACCTCGGCTTGTACCGTGACAAACTTTTATAGCGGATGTATTATCGCCCTTGATGCCAGATGTCACAGACTAGCCTGGGTACGAGAACGTTTGGAACGAGGCTGACAGTACAAAGGCCCAGGGGCCCGTAACTGTCGTAAAGTTCTGTTTTAACCAAACTCTATCAGGATCCGGGAATAATGCGCAAAGGAATGAAGAAATTGAGGAAATTAAAGAAAACTCCTAAATATAATAGCATAATCGGTAGGGCGCTATCTAAAGTACGGGTGCAAAAGTACTCCTCCGGCAAAGCAACCACAACCTCACTACCACTACAAATTTACTACCTATTCAACCACAACTGCTTAGAATAAACTGAAAATATGTGTAGACATCCAATAAATATAAGGAAAGCTATATATAAAATTATAAAGCAAAAAAATCAATACTTTGTATACCATCCCCTTGCATCTAAGACAGCAGCCACTCTATTAGGCAGAGACTCCCACAACTTTTCCAGAAATTCACCTTCAATATCCTGAGCCCAAACCTGATTGAGGGCTTCTGCTAGATGTTTTATAACAGTATCTGGACCCCCCTTGGTCTTGTGAATGTTGGGAAAGTGCTGGTGCAGCTTTTCCTTTACCCTCTTCCAACAGTGCTCAATAGGATTGAGGTCTGGGGAATTGGGTGGCCATTCCATAACCTGTATATGGTTTTCTGCAAACCAAGCCATAGTATCTCTTGCAGTATGTATCTTTGCACCATCATGCTGAAAGATAGGATCCCCAACTGTGTCCTCCACCTCCTGCCAGACATCAACTAAGCCATCCTCCAAAACCCCAATATATACAAATCTATCGACACTCTTCTCAAATATGGGAATTAGAGCACCCTTGGTTCTACCCCAAATACAAGCCCAAACCATCAGCTTTATTCCTGCCCCCTTGGTGACCCAATGAATACGGTCTTTGTGCCATTTTTCTTCACCTGTTCTGAACACCCAAATACCCTTAGGATCTTTGGACTTTTCAACCATGCATTTATCACTAAAGATGACCTCTTCAAAGTCTTCCTTTGTCCAATTCTTATACTCCATAGCCCAAGCCAATCTCTTAACAGCATGCTCATCCTTTAGGAGAGCTCTTTTCCTAGCCCTCCACTTCTTAATGTTGACTGAGGTCAAAGCTCTCTTGACTGTATCAAGGGAGGCATGAGGAGCAACATCATTGCGCAATTCTGATAAAGTCTGGTGGCGTGCCTTCTTAGACTCTCTGACTAGGTGGCGACAAGTTCTGCTAGTGATAATTTTGTGTCTTCCAGGTTTTGGGAGGGTGTTTGCATCACCCCTCTTTTGGAAGCGATTATGGAAAGTTTGAATTGTACTCTTAGGACGATGTAAGAGCTCTCCAATTTCTGAAAAAGAGATTTACTTTTTTTCTCAGAGCAACAATTTGCCCTTTCTCAAACTCAGTGAGGTAGCCTGTCTTCTGGGGAGGCATTGTGGTTGAGGGGTGGTTGATCGGAGAGGTGGGGTTTTTTGAGGTGTTGCTTGGTAACCACCGACCGGACGGATACTTTTGCCCTAGTACTTTATATTCTCTGGCAAAAATCTTACAACTTTGACCCTTCGCTAATGACTAAGCCTTTTGGATTAATATCTGAAGGATCCATTGTAGCCTCCACGCTCTACCCTCGGTTACCTTCGTGCCTTCAAATATGCTACCCAGAATTTGAGAAACAACTATTCGCTAATACGATAAAGTAACTTATTGTAACTTTCAGTGTTTTACTCATTACCGAAAATTCATTTTTTTAACTTTGAAAACCATTGGCAAAAAACCAGCGCAAGTACCCCACCCCCAACGACAATGAAGCCCACCGCCCATCATGATTCAACGCAGGACAAAAAAGAGAGGGAAAAACTACAACTACATCCCGCCAAGCCTAGCCTCGATCTCTTCCATCTGGGCCTCCTTCTCAAGCGCGATCTCATCCTTAGTAGCGTTGTAGCGCACGTTGCCAACCCGGTTGTACGGGTTCTCCTCGCTCTTCTGAAACTCCTTATGGATCATCTGCTTTATCGACCCAAGCCTAATCCCCCCCTTATGCTCCTCGAGCATCTCCGGCAGTCTACGCTCCTCGTATGCGGCGTGTGCAAATTTATAACGTTTTTCAGGATGTTTGTAGATAATGCCTTTGTAGGCGCCGGTAACTATGTTCAAAGCGTCGAGGGCGTCGTCGGCATTGCTAGCATTGAGGGGTCCCAGCGAGTCGATCTCTGTGATCTGCTTAGCGGGACCGGCTTTGGCAGCCTTAGGCTTCGGGGACACTGCAGCTTCCTCCTCTGCCAGTGCTGCAGCCGCAGCCGCTTTTCTCGCAGCCGCGTTGCGCTTCTTAGCTTCAGCCGCCTCTCTAATAGTAAAGTCTCAGCAACAGATTGCGCAAATGTGATCTTGGTGAACTCGCTTTTTGGCATTATTCTTAGTACCCTTCTCCCAATCCAGAGCCTCGGCTACCTTGCGTGAAATTCGGGCATCGGCCTTTAAGGCCGCTGTGGCCGCCTTCTTCGCGTTTCCGGCCGCCTTTTTGGAATTCTCGACCTGCCTTCTAGGAGGCATTTAGCTCGCTATGAGGGGAGTGGTTTATTTTGCAGGTGATTTTAGAAAGGTTTCCCAGAGGTGATGTTATCGTGATGGCTGTAATCGTGTGTTCCAGAATGAGTTATACAAGTACAGTACTGTACCGGTACTTGTAAGTGAAGCAGGTGGGGTTTTCAGGCCGCCCATCTGGTGGTTCAAAGAAAAAGAAAGTACCAGTAGGGATTCAAAGTTATTGTCAGGGAACTCTGTGCCCAGAACACTAAGCGAGCTGTTGGAAAGTTAAACCCTAAAGGCGCGCCAACAAGATCTTTGAGTTAGGTGATAGAATAGCCTATTGGCTTCAAACTAATAGAGAGAAAATTAAACCTATTTTTTGATTTGATGGATCTATTTCCGCTCCCGGCTGGAGGACATGGTGTGATGAACTGCAGCTTGGAGGCAAAGATCCTAAGAAAATGCATGAAGACTTTCCGAATTATGACATGTGTATCATAGAAAAGCTACCTCAAACATCCACTCGCAGAATATCGATGCCATCCTGCAGAAAACCACAATCTATCGCAGGCGACGGAAGCTAGGTGTACTGACCGATGACTTACTTGCGGCGAGAATAAGTCCTGAGACAACGGGCGCAACCACGCTCCCCCGCGAAATTCAACCACAATGATAACTGCAATGCCGGTAGATTACAATTACAATTACAACTATCCCTTAGTCTGTCGAGACATGCGCCCCAGACATCGGGTTAAGAAAAGAGCGAGATCTACAAAGTAACCTTCCTTAACTAGAAATAAATTAACAAGATCTGGAAAGCATCCTTCCCTGACCGGAAGTAACTTTCTTGGCTTTTAAACTAAGACCTCTAGCGCCGATTTCTTGGGCGCAGCGACGGACTAAGGGATAAGTTTAATGACTATTAATACTATAGCCTGTCATATTTGTCTCCCTCCTCTTTAGGAGCCTAGAATCGAGTAATAGGACTTGTAATTTTGAATGTGGCATTGACTTGAGTTCTTTTTGTGTGGTGATTGGTTGAATGTTGTAGGTAATTCTCGCCACGAGTAGAGTTGGGGATGCTTATGGCGCGGCTAGGTCGGATAAAGGGACAAGAGGGAGAAAAAGCGAGGCTTGGCATGAGCGCTTTGATGTGGATACAGGTGTCTCGCTTGGGGCGGCTTTTGATGCTGGTGAGCCGTGCCAAGCCCACCAGTCCAAGTCGGGTCGGCGAAGCTCAATACCGAAAATGCTCCTTCAAGGTGATGTGCTAGCCTGTTGCCAGGGGGTTGTTGTGGTAGAAAAGGAGGCTCCCACTGTCCGGTAATCCACTTTACCCATCAAAAATACCTCCGAGCTCATCCCGACCTTTTTGGCCCAACTCACTCGGCAATGGCAGAAGTCTATTCAAGTTCCTGAATTCCCAGCAGATCAAGGTCTTTCGATTGGTCTCTCCCCTAACCTCCGAGACACGCCATTTCTCGGTGAACATTCTTTTTTGTGTTAGGGAGTTCACGCGAGACGGGGCCTTTCAGAAGGCGCGAAACTGCTTGCGCCGAAGCTGCTCGACGACTAAGATCACCACATATTCAATCCAACCCTCCCGAAAGTACAGCAGATGTATCGCTATTCTATGAAGTTCGATAAACCCCCCTTGTTCGCTAGTCTACACCGTGCATCCCCCTTGGGGATTGTTGAGATTTTAGCCGCTCCGGTTTTCAACAACACGGGAATGCACAGCCGTGGCGATATTCAATGACTGAACGACGGGAAAACTTTTATTGGTACGAACAAGTATGATAATGAAAAGCCGTTGAAAAACAAAAGATGAAATGACAAAGTGTTGATAACGGATGACTGATAGGCGAATTACAGGTGATTGAGTTGAGGGAGAGATGAACGTACGGTGAATAGAATACGACGAATAAGGAAGAATAAGGTGCCTTTTATCTTTCTCAAATCACAACCTTCCTCTCCGGCATACTTCCTGCGCATGCCGAATCACTCAGCACATTTTCCACTCTGACGTTTTGTATTTCTTCGAGTTACTTCCGAGGGTATTACTAAGAGGAACGCCGAGGGCAGAGGATCTGGCGGAGGATGCGGTTGGTGTTTTGCTATCGTAGGTGCCCGAGTTTCATTGTAAGTGAGTAGGTGTTTGATATTGTCGCGCTACATATTCAGGGCTGTTCTGGATTTTGTGTGAAGCTAACGGAAATGAAACGAAGGATCAGGTAAAGGTGCATAACAAATGGTGGTGGCTGTCATCCTGGTTTCCGGGTAATGGTGAAGCGTGTGGCAGGCACCCAGGGGGGCCCACGTTCAACAGGGGGAAGGTTGCGATATCAACCGAATGGATTGTGGGGGTAGCACACCGTTCACGTGGGCTGCTTGTAAAGAGCGCGAGGGAGTAGTGAAAAAACTGCTCGGACGAGACGACGTCAACTCCGACAAACCTGATAACCACGGCCGGGAACTACTCTGCTGGACTGCTTACGATGGGCACGAGGGAATCCCGACAAACCAGACAACAACGGCCAAACTATTTTATGCTATCATACTAACTATGGGCACAAGGGAGTGATAGCGCTGCTTCAGCCCTAGAATCTGCCGCCCCCAGCCCGCCTAGGCCCTAGGAGCTACCGTTCTCTTTACCCCCCTTGAGCCCGGATGACCCATGTGCCGTTTCCGCGGTGACCGTAACAACTCCATCAGCACCTCCGCGACTGCCATTGCCTCCGTTCTCTTCCCGCAGCTCAAGCCCACCCTGTCCTAATCCCTTTCTTTTCTCGCCTCCCCCAATAACTCCTAGACAAAAACTTGGCCTAAATACTTCTTTTGATAAAAGGAAGTACCTATCTAGAAATCTACGAATTTCCTTATGTACCCAAGTCCGGATTCACCGACTTCTCTTCATGGTCTCGGGCTTGGCGTGCGGGGGGGGTATTTCTATTGTATTGAGATAAGCCAGTATAGCTTGGAATTTCCATCATATTCACATCCCCCCCCCGTTTTCCCATTATATATCCTTTTTACATATTGGTTGTTTCTTTAATTTTTCCGCAATTCCCATCTCCCCTCTCCCTGCGTCTCTGGACTGTAGACGTGGGGGTTATTTTGGTATAGATAGAGAAGAAGATACAAAGTTCAAGTATTTCTAATCCTTGAGGAGCAACCTAAGGTGTAGCTGTGAGCTAAGGAGTGGTGGTGGTTTATTCCTACTAAAGCTACAGTTTACCAAGTTCAGGTTTATGTCACTACCCCGCAGCCGCAAACTTAAAGCTATATTCCGAACACAGCTCACACTTCCTACCCCTTACCCGTCCCGGAAAACCTAATGTAGCATGAAGCACCTTAACTCCCGAATCGAAACCTGATTCCATGATCCCCACAATATAAACTCGAAAAAGGTCTCTATTATGCACCCAAACCCTTCATGCATAGTTCTAGATATAGTTTATAGATGATTCATTATTTTGGGGAGTTGTGCTCAGGAGGAGTCAAATTAGATTAACGATATTTTCCATGCACAATGTGGGGGGTTAATTTTGTATTTAAAACCCTACGACTAAAGTCTATTTTGTTCCCCCCCCCCTTCGCCATAATGGGAAAATGGATTGCACAACGATAGACGGTAAGTAAGAGGATTCACTTGGAACTTGGGTACTGTGGAGGAAGGGTGTGAGACGTAACTTAACTTCCTTAACTTTGCTCGCACTCCTAGAAAAACCAACCTAACGGTAGACACAGGTTTAGAAAGCAAAGCACAAATAACTCGTCCTGATTCCGCCACAGATCACTACACCTATCTTTATTTCCCCATTTTCCCTGGCTCCCTAGAGCACTCCGGACAACAAAGGAAAGACATTTAGGTGAAATATTTTCGGTAAACTGGTAAACTACTAAAGCAAGCCATTAAGTTCCCGAATTATCTGCAACGCTCTTCCACGATTTGTGACACTCCCGTAACTCCCAGAATCAGCCGCATCTCTCTAGTGCCCTCCAGTGATGCCAGTGTAAACGCTCCTAAATATGCCTTAACTCCGCCTCAATGCTGTCAGAGTTCAACTTATCCTGATTGTATTTTATTTTATTTCATCACTCAATCGATCAATCGATCATATATGCAATCCCGTTCTCATCCGTTTTCTCTTGTCTTCCATATTGTTACCTCGGATTCCTTTTCCGCCCTGGATATATAATTTTATGCTTGCCTCGCGCCATAAATAGTCAGTCCTCCGGCTTCACCAGATAGAATGTAGTTCTCAATCATCTCTCGCTCTCCCAAGTTTCCAGCATGGGGGTCGATTATTTCATATTTTTTCAACAATTCGAACACTATAGCAGCGGGTGACGTCCCATGACTCACCCTGTCTCTGGACTTGCTAATATGGCATACCATGATCTTGAGCCCCCCCGTCACTTTTTTTCTTTTTGTTCTTGCCCCTCCTGTCTCTAGCTGAGAGCTGATCCTATGGTGGCTCCGCCACCCCCCTATCCCTGACAGGGAACTCCAATGCCCTCGCAAGCTGGTCTTGTATTGAGCGCTTGCCGCAATATAGTACCTTTCTGGTTCCTCAATTCCACATACATTCTACCAAATTTGCTCCCTTGAAAAATACTCTCGACCTGCTCCCTATTTAGATTTGGCCTAAAGTGGTTAGGTGTTTAGTGAAGAGTGCTCGGTCTTGGTGCAAAACGGCTGTGGACTCGAATTTTTGTCACCTCGCTTTTTTAACATTTCCTGTCATGGAGCGCTGTTAGATATCTAGATTTAAAAACGGACATCCAGAGCCGCAACCAAGCACTGAGGCTGAAAATCCCTAAAGGTATTTCCTGCGATTACAAATCCTCGAAATAGTAACTAGACGGAAATAGGTGTTGTTGGGTGTTACCAAATCCGGGCTATTGTTGGAATCTGGAAGAGAGCATGCCCGGGAGGATGAGGGCTGCATTAGTACTTCATAGTACCGGTACCGAAGGTATGGCTTACAACTTTCGTTTCTATTGTTCAGGTCACCGGAATTATTATCATGATGTTTTGTTGGGGTACGGTATTGGTTGCAATGCAAGGTGTCCGTGCTTACCAGACACTCTTCGATACTAATACGGCAGCCCGAGGTGGGGGCCGACACAAAACCTGGGGAGATAGACGGTCCTGTCCTGTGGCGTTGGTGAGGTTGAACAAGTGACCCCCCTTTTCTCCAGCACATAAGCATCCTAGTAGAGACTGGCTCCATCGCCCATCATCTACAATATCTTCACCTACCGGTACGAAAAAGAGAAAAATTTCGCAATCTTCCAGTCATAACATCAACTCGTTTAACACCGTTAACCTGTCGAATAACTTTACGGTTGCCGATAATCGATCTAATATCCTAGCTTGGCTATCCCCACTAGATCCCAAGTCACCGCATCAAAAGATCCAAGATCATCGAGTCGAAGGGGTAGGGGTATGGCTGTTACAAACCGAGGAATATAGAAGCTGGCACGCTGGCAGTAAGGGAGATGAAACCGATAACGCGGTCTTGTTTTGCTATGGGGATCCGGGGGTCGGCAAGACTCATATTAGGTACCAAGAACGAACCTCGCGGGGTGGAAGGGCAGGTACTGACAAGCCGGGATTTTAGCGCATTGGTGATAGATAGCCTGTGTGAGGGGACCAGAGGACAAAATGTCGCCGTTGCGTGCTTCTACTTTGACTTCGCCATCCAACAAGAGCAGTCGCCAACGAGTATGCTAGGCGCCCTGCTCAAACAACTTGCGGTCGGGCTGGGAGAGCTACCAGAAGAAATGGATCAAGCATATGAGGAGCAGAAAAATTTCATTGGTGGACGGAGGCCGCAACATACCGATATCGTGAAGATGCTGCAGACCGCCTCTTCAAAAAGGCGCACGTTCATATGCATCGACGCTCTTGATGAATGTGTACCAAAGCATCGAGTCAGGCTTCTCAATTCACTCAACCAAATTCTCCGGAAGTCTCCAGGCACAAGGATATTCGTGACTGGAAGACCGCACATTCGACCTGAGATGGGAAAGCATTTTGCCGGAAGAGTGACGAGTCTACGGATAAGTATTAGGAGAGATGATATTATCAGATATCTTCACTCCAGGCCGGAAGAGGACGCGACCCCGGATGCCATGAACAGTAGCTTGGAAGCAGAGATCCTGAAGAAGATTCCCGAAGACGTTTCCGAAATGTATGTAGAAACGACAAGAGCAGGGGAAGCTACCTCAAGCATTTACTGACAGAGGCATATCTAGATTCTTGCTGGTATCGCTGAATATCGGTGCTACCCTGCAGGAAACCACGGTCCATCGAAGGCGGCAAAAGCTCGGCGCAATGACTAGTGGCTTGGGGTTGGAGGACGTTTATGGTGCAACACTGGGTCGGATAAAGGGACAGGGTGGGGATAAATCGAGGCTTGGCCTGGCCGCTTTGATGTGGATATCTCGCTCGGAACGGCCCTTGAATGCCGATGAGCTATGCCATGCCCTAGCAGTCGAAATCGGGTCGTCGGATCTTAAAACCGATAATATTCCTTCAATCGGCACATTACTAGCTTGTTGTCAAGGATTTATTGTAGTAGACGGGGAGGCTTCCATGATCCGGTTAATCCACTTTACGATTCAAGAATACCTCCGGGCTCATCCCGACCTTTTCGATACAGCTCACTCCACAATGGCAGAAACCTGCTTAAGTTATCTGAATTCCCAGCCGGTCAAGGCCTCTTCAACCATCCCCTCCCCCGGCCTCCAAGACACACCATTTCTCGAATATTCTTCTCTGTATTGGGGAGTTCACGCAAGGAGGGATTTTTCAGATTGTGCAAAACTTCTTGCTCTAAGGTTGTTTGACAATTACAATAGTCACATATCCACTAAAATACTCTTGAAAGCACAGAAGATGGGGGTTGTTCATGTGAATAAACTTTCTGGTTTCAGTGGCCTACATTGCGCATCCTTCGGGATTATTGAGATTGTAGCTAGCTTGGTAGAGATGGAAGGTTACGATATCAACCAAATGGACTCTACGGGTAGTACACCACTCCATTGGGCCGCTCGAAGCGGGCACGAAGGAGTGGTGAAAACACTACTCGGAATGGACGGCGCCAACCCCGACAAGCCCAACAACAACGGCGAAACACCACTCTGGTGGGCTGCCTACAATGGGCACGAGGGAGTAGTGAAAGCACTACTCGGACGAGACGACGTCAACCCCGACAGTCCAGATAACGACGGCCAAACACCACTCCATTGGGCTGCTTGGAACGGGCACGAGGAAATGGTGAAAATGCTTCTCGGACGAGACGGTGTCAACCCCGACGTACTAGATAACGACGGCCAAACACCTCTTTGGTGGGCTGCTGGGATTGGCCACGAGGGTGTGATGAGAATACTGCTGGGACGAGACGACGTCAACCCCGATAAACCAGATAACGACGGCCAAACCCCACTCTGGGGTGCTGTGGGGAATGGGCGTGTGGGAGTGGTGAAAATACTGCTCGGACGAGAGGATGTCTACCCCGAAAAACCCGATAGCTACGGCCGAACGCCACTCCTCATTGCCACTTGGAATGGGGAAGAGGATGTAGTGAAAATACTACTTGAGCGGGACGACATCAACCCCGACAAACCAGATAACTACGGCCGAACACCACTCCGGGGAGCTGCCGAGAAAGGGCACGGCGGTGGTGAAAATGCTGCTCGGACGAGGCGTCAACCCCGACAAACCGAATACCAAAGGTCGAACACCACTTTACCTTGCTGTCTGGAATGGGCAAGAGAGCGTCGTGAAAATACTACTCGAACAGGGTGACGTCAACCCTAACAAATAGATAAGGATGGCAAAACACCACTCGATCGGGCTATTGAGAAAGGGCACCAGAGAGTGATAGCGCTACTCCAATCTCCAGAGTCTCCCATCGCCAGCCTTCCAATGGGCGGGTAGCTAAGCCCTCCTTACCCCCTTCAAATGCGGACAAGGTGTGTTGTCGTCCCCACATGGACCGCAACAGCTCTACAGCACGCCTATCACCGCTATTGCCCCCCCTCAGTCCCACTTAACCCCCTCCCGTGATCCAACCCCCCGCCTTTCCCCAATTCCCGTTTCCCCCTTCGTCCCGCGATGTCTACGACCGACCCTCATAACTATTTCTCTCCTTGTCTAAGGAAGAACCCATCTAAACCTCTCTGGATTTTCTTGTATAGCTAAGTTTTGATTTATCGATTTCTGCTTATAGTCTAGGGCTTGGGTGTTGGTAGGGGTATTTATGTTGTTTTGAAATAAGCTAGTATGGCTCCAAATCTCCGTCATATTTACTCTCCGGCCACACCATATCAGCTGTAGACGTGAGGGCTGTTTAGGTATTGACAGGGAAGCGAATATAAAGTTTATGTATTTCTGCCTACTCGTGAAAAGCTATGGAAAGTTAGATGTTAACTATGGTATGGGGAAAAATATAGTATAATGAAGAGTGTGGATATATACCGCTACTCCCCCGCCGCGAGCTTAGAGCCAAATCCGGAAGGCCACCCATCCTATTTCCACCTACCTGGGAGAAATAAATGTCGTAAGAAGCCCCTTAGTCCAGAAACAAAAGCCCCATTCCACAACTCCCACATCATAACTTCAAAAAAGAATTCCAAATAAAACCAAACCCAACTCAGGTCCCAAATATATATTACCCGCCTTGCTTGTTGTTTCGGAGCCTAATCCTAAGGAGGAGGATCCAAATTAGATCCAGAAAAAATATTCTCACCTGCAAAGCAGTGTTCCCAAGCGTCCAGTCCGTCCGTCTTTAGCCTAGGACGGGACGGACGCCAAGTTTGAGACCTTCGGACGGGACGGACGCCCAATTGCAGTCCGTCCTGACCTATGCCCGGGACGGACGGCCGGGCCCTCTAGGTGTCTTAGTTTATGTTTCATTTTCGAATTTCATGAGCATTAGGTAAGTGTTATCAAGATGTGAAACATTTTTATTCT
>Ga0307517_10003366_pt1 | contig 24864 bp, 24 predicted proteins | sample 23_EM_MG_FD_194515 | JGI IMG/M metagenome (GOLD analysis project Ga0307517, IMG submission 194515) | Populus trichocarpa ectomycorrhiza microbial communities from riparian zone in the Pacific Northwest, United States - 23_EM | ecosystem: Host-associated > Plants > Roots > Unclassified | place... | reverse complement strand
TGGCTTAACGTCAACCCCTAGGCAGTAGCCATGATGGGGGAAGAGAGGTGGGTGGGGGATAGTGACGATGATTTCCCGTGGTGTTGAGATTTCAATCGCCGGAGGTGGAGGAGAGATGGTTCGTGGAGGAGAGATGGTTCGTGGTCCTATCTCTTGGTCGGAACCAAGCGCCTTATATAGGCATCTTCCCACAACCCTAACCTTGGCGACGCGTCACCATTACATAACATAGCCCCATGACTCATGATTGGTCATGGTCCGAAATCCATCAGCTGATTCTTACGAATCAGCTGCGCACATCCTCTTTCCTCGATCTCAACCCATAAACCCGATCATACGCTCGAATGAGTCGTATGCGTGAAACCCATGACTCGTAATCTGAGTCATGTGCGAAATCATTACATCTTATGATGTCACCATCGTGACGTCATGAAACCATTAACCAATCATAATCAACTAATGACTCGCAAGTGCGCAGTCATGTAAAAGCTATGCGTCAAATGACGTCATAGCGTAAAACATAAACAAAGGATGACTAATAACCGATTAGTCATGTAAAAACAAATTAGCTAAGTCAAAATTTGTGACAAATTGATACTACAAAATAGCGCATGATAGCATTCTGTACTAATTGAATCAGGCACTAGCAACAAGTCAACATAATTGCAAGTTTACTTTTAACAAATATATATAAAGCTTATCTCTCCATCAAAGGTTCAGAGGTATCAGGCTCTATCGCGCTATACTTCTAAACCTAAACTACCAGAGTCCTCCAACAATATTCAAGTACCAAACCTTCAAGTTCATTCCACCACCAATTCTTTCAAAATTTTCAGATTTCCCACTATTCTTTTCTCTTCCTCTAGTGCTTTCAATTATTGTGTCAATAATAGTGCTTGTAGTTATAGTAAAAATTTAAAGCTGCTTGCCGCAGTATGAATTAACTGGTCTTCAATACAGGTTGATAGAACATCCTGAAGACGATAGTGTGTGGTGGAAATGCAATTACAAGATGGATAAATCGGATCGAATACCCACTGGCCTATTGTTGTAGTTGGTCATGTAATATCACTTAGTGCACCAAAAATAGTTTGATACTTGAGAACATATTTTCGCAACTATTTCCACAGTATAATGATGCAAACAATAAGAATAATAAAGAAAGGCTTTAGTTGAATTTAATATATTGTGATAAAAATCACATATTCTATTACTTGGTAGGCCTGGTTTGACCAGCCCTGGTCGAGTCGGTTTCAATAGTTCTGACTGTCCAGGCTGTCTAATTTCCACCATTAGACTAGACTTGACTTTCCACTGGGCTGGCATCCACCGACCATTGCGAACCCTGTAAAAGTGGACATGGAGGAGTTTTCTTGTATAACAACAACGCCTACAACATAGCCTTCCCTAAACCTTCTGCGCAGGAACCTCCACCACGCTTGTAAACTCAAATGACACGTAGTGTTTAGAGAGCCTGACGTCGTAAATCCTGACGGCAACCACCCGGAGCTGCAAAGCGCATCCTGGCAACAGGTCACATCTGCGGGACAATGCAAGCACACGGCATGGTCAAGCAATGCACTTCCATTACCAGGGAGCTGAGCTTCTACGGGAATATCTAACTCTCTAGTCTAAGCTTCTAAGCGCGCTGGATTACAATAGCAAACTATAGGGAATTGGCCTCCTTCCCGACATGCCTTGCTATCTGGTCTGTCCGCCGCATGTCAGTTATTGAAATCCTATGTATATTTCCTATGTATATTCAACACACTGCCATGTATTCTTTTACTTAGTTTGTGTTTCGGCTCCGCCTGTCCACTGCTTACATTACTACAGCTAAGATATATATTATCGTGTTTTATTGTTTATTTCAGGATAGTATCTCAGAATTTAACAGGTGCTTTCCAATCAGATATTTAGGATTTTACCATTGTTTATGCATCTCTTATGCACCATTGGGGGTTATGATATTTCTAAGAATTGCTCCACACCCTTTTGTTTTCACGCACATTATTTGGGATTTACTTGGGTGGATTTCAGGGTCCAACATGTCGGCACTTAGGTTTCTTACATTGTTTTTAGAGTTCGTTACGGGGCGGACGGGGCCCCGAGAAACGCGGGCACCCGGCCCTTTTCCTGGCCCCGCCCCCCTCAATGGCCTGGGGTGGGGTGTCTTTTTCGGCATTCCCTGTCCCAGTCCCCGCTTAGGCCCCTGCCCCACCCTTACCCCTGCCGGGTCCCCATTAAAAATCGGTGGTAACAAGGAGGGCCCCGGCCAGGGAATGAATCTCGGTGGGCCCTGGATAGCTCCGGGCTGGGGATTACCCGAAACATACCCCCTGGCCCCATCTAAGAGCGGGGTCTGGCATGTGAAAACCTGCCCCGCCCCGCCCTGTAATGAATACTAATTGCTTTCCCTATATTTCGCTTGTGCATATGGATGTGCACTTTTCTATAAATAAGGTGCTACCCCCCTCCTGGCTTAGAACAATTAAGAACCCGAAGTCCTACCAATCCCTTCTTCGCCTCCTTGCTAAGTGTGCCTCGCAACCCCCCTTGTACTTGCGAGGTATTATCCACATAGAATAGATTGTGCCGCATTCACATATTGAACATCAGTTACTATTGGTTCTAGATCTGCGGCAGTCTTTGGTACTGAAAAGGACAAACGGGTACAAGCGGAGGTTCCCTCTGAAAGGAAAATACTTCTCTTGCGGAAGTAAATGATCGAATCTCGGGAAATTGTAGAGAAAAAAAAAAGAAACGACCGGTAAAGACGGTCGCCACACACACTATCGGGATTCACTGAGCACGTAGATGGAATCGATAAGTTCACAAAGAAAAGCTCTCGGTACGGAAAGTCCTCGCCCGTTGAGGTGGTTGTTCTCGCTCTCGTCTCTCTCTCAGTCTCCATGATAGCTACAAGCCCTATGAACCCTACCCCTAATCTCCAAGTTCGTGACAACAGATCCAGCCATGCCCTCCGCCACTACCTGCGCTATAAAACTATCAAAGTACATAGAACGAAATAAAAACAATTTAGAGTATGAGAAACCTGGTATTCGCCCCACAGTACCTGTTCTAGCAGAGCGGATTGTATCCGGTATTGTGCGACCATGTCCAAGTATTGACGAAGTTGACCAGTAGTTTTCCCGTAACCGGTTGGTAAGCCCATGAGCATTTGCAGTCCCGGCTTGGCTTAGAGGTGGGTTTGTCCCAGGGTAATCAGTCGGCAGATTGTCGATTCGAAGGACGGTCCACGGAGGTCTGTGAGAGGGTAGCAGTGTTCTCAGCCGTCCGGGGCCCCCGTAGGACCCGGTGGGGGGGGGACTGCCAAGACCCCCGGACGAGACGGGACTGTAAAATGCAGTTCGTGCTCGTTCTTGAATTCCCAGGACTGCCGTCATTAGCAAGGACGACGAGCCCCACGACCTGAGACAACTTCTGCCAGGGGACAGCAGGTAACTACATAGGACCGCCGGGGACGGCGGGGGACGGCGGGCAACCGCGGAAAACATCGGAAAACAGCGGAAGACGGCAGGGGACGACAGACGACTATAGAGGACGATAGAGGACGGTGGGGGACGGTGGAGGACGACACAATGTCGTCCGTCCTGGCCCTTTGTCCCAACCTGTCGGGCAAGTTGAGGAAAGACGGGACGGGACGACCAAATGTCATCCGTCCTCGCCCTGGCCCGGGACGGACAGACTGCCCCGTTGCGAACACTGGAGGGTAGCACTGTTTCTTCAATGGCTTTGACGACTTCACAGCACCGGTGGTCGTACTCCATTACTCGGTATGGCATTGCGAGCCCGCGCTCCGGACGAGATCGATGCGAAGCTGTTTGCTAGCGACATCATCTCTGACACCACCAATTGGGAGTCTAGAAGCTCGAGGTCCATTGAATCGGTCACTGTCTGATCCCCGGTGGAGGCCCGCTGTAGAGAACAGGATAGCTGGAGTTGTGAGGGTGGTTTTGAGAGCCGAGGCATTTGCACACCTCTACTTTCAGACCCAAGGAGGCAGCTGTGATTAACCCACTCGTAGTTCTGTGATGGCGCATAGTGAGGGCTGTGTTCCGGAGCTTCCTTAAATTCCACAGCTGGCGGGGAGTAAGGGCCCGTTTACCTATAGACTGCCGTCTGGCAACCAGAGACAGTGCCAACAGTCAAAGAAAGTCAGTTAGGCAAACGGGCTTTCAGTTATATACTAGACAATATATTAGCTAGACGTTCAACTATTCTGTTTTCTTTACATACCTTTAACTGCATGTCTCTTTCTTGAAATGAAATTTGTAATAGTGGTTGTGCTAGACGGTGGCGTCTCAAGCGTTATCTGATAAACGGCGCGAAAGTGATTGGCCAATTTTCCACGGTCCTAGATTCTTGTAGTTAGGCCGTCAAAAAGTTACGTTACCTACTCTAGGTAAAAGCCACCTACTTGGCCGCACCTCCCCCACTGTCAAGCCCCTCTTAACGGTCGGCATCATTGTAGGCTTTGAGACGGACTTCTATAGGTAAACGGTCGCTAAGCGTCTTTGCATCCCGTGACACTCTCTTGCTCTTTGTGAACTTGCCAATCGTTATGTCTGCCTTGGATTCGATAGTTTTATAGCTGCCTAGGGCGAGGTGTACCGCGTCGTATGTCGTCCTTCGCACGTGCCAGACTAAACCTGCTTGGATATTGTAGTCGGGGATCTCATCGTTGTCGCTGACCTTTATGCTTATGGACATTATTGGTTTGTTGGAGCGCCACCCCTAACAATACACCGGCGATTGCTGCTGGAAGCAAGACGTAGAATTTATCAGGCAGGTAATGACCCGGGATCTCCGCATTGCAATCTCCGTGACCCTCTTCCGGAATGAATGCTGCAGGGTTTGCGATGTGAACGTGTATCCAATTCTCAGTATCAGATACTCTCTCCAAAGAAATTCAATCGCCAATCTCATATGCCTCAGGGTCATCTGTGGTGAAAACTTCCGTGTCCCCCAAGCCTCTTACCCCCGGCTCGGGTCAATCAGGTCATTGGAATAACCACCACCTGCCAATTTGCGTCAGCATAGAATATGCAAAATTCCGAAGAAATGTAACTCACCGACCAATTCAATCTGATACCCGGCGTTCATAGTGGCCGCAACAAAATCCCACAGGACAGTACTGTACAAGGTGTCATCCCAACAACCATGACAGGCGGCAGTCCAAGCAGCCGAGAAAATTTGGTATCAACGAAGGTCGCTCCCTGTTTCGTTCGTACCAATTTAGGGCCTTGCTACTTCAGCTGGTTAACTGCATGTTCGACTGCATGTTCGGAATCTCCGGCAAATAGCTCGGGTTTGTATCCAACCTCACTATTTGTGCTTTCGAAAACGCCCGCTATGATTATGCGTATCCGGTGCCGTCTTTATTGCGATGAGACAGAACACCTAGCCCGGAAATGCCCCCAGGACTAAATTCAAGGGCGTGGATCGCCCTGGGGAAAACCGTGGCGGTTTCGCAATGAACCGGCTGCTGAGTATTCATATTCACCAATTCAACAATGATTGATTCATCGCCCGAACTATTGAGGGGGTTTTGGCCGGTGGAGGTGTGGAACGCGGGAGTTGCGAGATCCTGCCTAGTGATAGCCTCGATCTCTTTAAGGTCCTCAAAGATGATACCAGTCGCAGATTCGAGGTATGGAGAGTGGAACGGTACCGATATAGGCAGGAAACAGTTTGTGAAACGAACCTTCATCTAGGTAGAAGGAACACGATTCTGGCCAAATACCGTTATCACTTTGACCTTCCTCAGACTGAGATTAAGGCCCTAGAGGGATTGGGGGGGACCGGTTATGACAACGTTCACCGCACCATTAATCAAGCAGAGGTGGATATGCCTATCCTCGGGCAAATACGTATTCGTAATATCAACATGGTGCGGGGCCCGGGCGATAGGCAGGTCTCGTACCGACGGCATGGGCGATGGAGTACCTCCACACTCAGTGTTCCCAACCGTCCGGGGGCCCGGCGGGGCCCCGCGGGGGTACTGCCAAGAGCCCCGGACGGGACGGGACGGCTATCTGTAGTCCGTCCGGGGCGTCCTAAGTGCAGGACGGCGGGCCCTACAGGGTGAGACATTTTAGTTCAGGGCAGGGGGGTGGACGGCGCGGACGGCAGGGGACGGCAGGGGACGGCAGGGGATTGCCAGAGCCGGTGGGGGACTACGGGGGACCGCAAGGGACGGCAGGGGACTGCAAGAGTGATGTCTCATGATGTGAAAAGAATTCGTTTGGAGGTATATGATCAGCTTGGCTAGTACAGGAGGTCCAAGCGCCGGGACTATAGTCCCCTATAGTCCGTACGATCCTCACCTCCCCGGGCGTAGTCCGTCCTAGCACCCCAAAAAAGACGGACTATGAGCCGTAGTCCGTCCCGTCCTCCCCCGAAGACGGACGGACTGGACCGTTGGGAACACTTTCCACACTCATTGATCGAGTCTTGCAGGGCGCTAGGAGCTAGTGAGGTGAGGGATATGTTTGCTGGGAACGGCAACCGATCCAGAAAAGGATGGTGCGGGTGTCGGACGTGATACGGTGGAATGAAACCCAAGTCGATGCAGATGCGACCCCGACCGCAGAAACAATGCCTTGACGATAGCCAGTCGTACTTGAGAGCCCTTCTCGGAGTTCCCCAGGCCCCTGGGCGGGGGTTTTGAAAGCTACACAGTAATGCGCCAGTTGCACCAGCCCAATCAAGGGGAAATACATGGGAGCTGAAACTAGATAGGTAAGATCAGGGGTGCATTCCTCATGCTGCAGCCATCTAATAATATCAAGCCTCTTGGAATACGCTTTGCCTCCGCGGGAACCTCGAGAAAGTGACGAAAGTAACCAGACACAATGCGCAAAATAATTCACCTCCAATTCGCCATAAACGGTGAAGATTTCTCCAAGCTCGTTAAATTATTCTTCAGTGTTTCCTTGCCCTCCGAAGACTTCATAAACGCCAGCGGTTTTTTCGGCAGCGGCACAAAATAGAGCAGATTAGTGTGCTTTGATGGGTCAATGAGCGGCGTGGCGAGCACCGTAGTGGGGCCCGACAGCGTCCGGCATCTTGGCCCGAGGCAACTGAGCGGCCAGAGCATGAACTGCATTGCCCCGCTGAGCGTGGGCTTCGAATTCAGTCAGAATGTGAAAGGTCCTTGTAGGTTCCTTGTGCGTCATCCTCCCCTTCCGTAACCTGCCGCGCCAGGAAGGACAAAAACCGGGAAAGAAGCTTGGGACGGGTGATTTCCCCTCTTCGAGTGCAAATTCGTCAGTAGGAGGTGGCAATTGAGATACAAACCGCTGGTGAAGCTCGGTTACATGATAGCGAAGGGTGGTGGGGATAAGGATGACATGCTCAAGTGACCCGTGATTGAGAACGGGAGGGCGGAGAGGGGATGCAGAATGAGGAGTAAAAACCCCGGTCGTAGCTCGTGGTGTAGCGTACATACTGAAGATTGCCCGGCAAAAGGGAACTCGTTGGGCTCAATGGAGATTCTTTATAATCTGTAATTAGCACAACTCATCAGGAATTGAGAAGGAGGCAGGGAACTCTGATACGGTAGGCAACTGGGTAAGATGGCAATGGAAGGAACAAAAAAAAAAGGCCCCGACGGGAAACCCACAATTTATATGAAGGAAATTATCGTGAAAGATATTACTATTTCGTAAGGGGGGCCCGGGGGGTAAAAAGAGGAATGGCCTGGAAAACAAAAGAGAGAGGGAAAAATTGGTAATGTATAGGAGATAATTCTAGGGGTACTGCCAAGTGGTAGAGGAGGTGATTAAGGAGGATAGCTTGAGGATGGGAGGATGGTGGGGGAGGTAAGTGATGGAAGAGGTGAGGGCCCATGAGGAGAATCAATTTGGTGTGAGGAGGATCAGAAGAGGGTGTTGGGGGGTGCACACAGTTCGGTACATATCATATGCGTCGATGTGCCTTTTGAATGAAAGGAAGGAAGGAGGGTTCAATCGTGCCTCTTGGGAACCATAAGCTACTACAGCAGCCCAGGCATGAGAGTCGCGGGAAGAAAAGGAGAAAAATGTAAAAGTAGTGAAAACAAAATATTCGGGTAATGATATCTACTCTGCGGAACAGGAGAAGTGCGAGCAAACAACTGTTACTTTCAAGAAATCTCAAGTAGAAAGAAAGCCCCACAAGGCACGATGAATTCAAGCTCACTAATCTACCTGCAAACTAATCGAGATAACAGCGCAAAGAGAGAAAATTTGCACGGCAAGAAAGGCCAACCTTGCAGGTTGTCCGACTAACTAGGTATGATAAAGGCCCAATTTTCCCTTGCTCGAACAACAGTCAAAACGGTTCCTCCGTTGTGCTGCGTTCCTTCTTCACCATTCTTGTCGTTGTTGTAGTGGGTGGAGGGCGAAGCGCGAGAGAAGTCCAAGACTTGACAACAACCACCTACAGAAATGCGACATCTCTCCAACCCAATATCACTTGTAACCGAGCATTTATCCGTGCAGCGTTCGGCCACAAGCATTGAAACCGCGCCACTGTACATTTGCCATAAGAAAGAAGAAAAAATCTTTAAAATAGATAACCCATTAGGTGTTAATTAGGATTACATATTTATTTCCTTTCTTTTTTAAAAAATAATAATAATTTAGTTACAGTTTTGCAGGTCATTTGTTGAGTTGGGTGTGGGCAAAGAAGCGCGAGTTGTTGAATCGCCGTGTTCGGTTACTTTTGCTAAGGCTCAATACCCTCCCTAACTTAGCCCCCAAATACCTAACCCCTGTAACCCGATGCCTTCAGCGTCAAATTATTTGTTACAACAATGACGCCAAAGAGATTTACTACCATATTATTAAGCCTGTTTTTGTAGTGGAGGAGAGGCACTCCAAGCTGTGGATATTGTCCGATCTCTTGTTGTCTAGAAGCTGAAAAAACTGCTTTCCGAAATTCCACTCCCAAAAGCTATCGAGGGTCTAGTGAGCGGAGTGCATTGCAGAATGGGATTCTCAGAGGTTGATTCCCCTCTATCTCTGTATCTTATTTTTAGGTTGTGTTAATGGGATAGGATTTTGGATTTACAAAAGGAGTTTGACAACACTCCCGAAAAACCAGAAGACACATCTCTTGACGAGCTCGGACCTGCCATGCAGAAAACCTTCAATGGACAGCTCGGCAAGCAATCTGGCTCTATGATTGCCCGCATGATCTCTTCCAAGATGCCTGGTGGCTTTAATATTACCACAGGCAGAAATTACCTTACCGATCGCTACCGTCTACAATCCGGCAGACAGGATCGCGCCTTTATGCTGGCTATGAAAATGGAGCCCTCAGCAAGACTCAGAAGCGAGGGCGACACGAAGGCATTATGAGATGATGTTGGAACAAATTACGCCGCTAGCTCTTGAATACCACTCTCGGGCCCTGCAGCTGGAGGTGCGGCCGCTGGTTCTGCCGCTGGTGCTTCTGGTGGAATGATGATGAGTCCTGCGGCAATTGACGCCCTGACTAAGCACCCGCGAGCACTCTTCAAGCAGCAATTGGAGTTTCTTGCACTATATCATAGGATGGATCTCCGATCAGGAGAAAAGGCATTTGTAGGGTCACAGGAGGCCAACAAGATTCTCCAAGCACAGATTGGCTTGTGGAATGTTGAACACGGGAAATTCTACGCCTCCTGTATCGAACTGTCCTCCCCGCTGAAGGTTAGGGTTTACGATTCGTCCTGGAACTAGGCTCGACAAGATGCGCTTAACATGTCCTTTAACACCTTTGGCCGCCTCAAGCTTATCGACCGAGGAATTGGCTCACAATGCATTCGAATCATGAACCGATCCGATCCTACCCCAGTGGAAATCATGCAATATTATATCAACAATTGCCCCGCCGAGCGCGGTGAAACATATCGCCTATCCAGGGATCTCGGTTACCGGCTTATCGCTAAACGCCAAAAAGTCCTCGGGGAAGCTCCCGGGTACGAACACTTGTATATTCAGTATCACACAAGCGCGCTGCAGACCACCATTGATGCCAAGGGCAATATGCAATATTCCGAAGTACCGTGGCCAGCCGTTCGGAAACTTGAACATTATGTCAAGGAAATGGCCATCGGAGGAAAGCTCACTGAATATGGGAACCGAACGGGGGTTCGGAACGATTTGGCCAAGATTTACAAGATTATCAAGCAACAACCCAAGCTTTCTGAGTCGTCCCAGCTGCAAATCTAACCCTCTATGCAAATATCTCCAGTACTATGAATGAAGCTCAGATATTTGCAGAGGGAGCAAAAACAAACAAAACAGTTGGAGGTATAAAGGTCCAGTCTGAGGGAAAGGGTTGTGTCGAATGCATTCCATTCCTCATTTGAAGCGAAAGGAAGATAACAGATGGGAATATTCTAAGAAGCTAACTGGATTGTATTTGGCTTGTTTGGAACATGCCGCCTAGGTAAGCAATATTGGAGCCGTCTGCTACGCAGTTGTTGCTAACATGTTTTAGTCTAGTGTTACTTTTGAAAATAAAAATGTTTTGATGACTGGTGCTGGAGCCTGGTCTATTGGAGCGGAGGTCCCCCAGGGCCTCCTGAACTGTGGTGCCAGGGTTGCCATTGTCACAAGTCGCTTCGCGGGTGCGCGAAGTAACGGAATACTAGCAGGCGATGTACTCACCTAATTTTATCACGATTTACGAATACCAATGTATGTAATAAAAGCTTGCATCTCTATTGTTTCGAAGGGTGAACATGCTGGTTGGGGTTCCGGTAATACGGAAACAGTGACCACATGCAGATTCGTAATCCCACTCGTCACCCCCGACGAGATAGTCGCACACAACAACCGTTGTGATAAACATCAATGTCGGTTCACCACTGACACCTACACCACCCACTCCTCATACCCAACATTTCCAACTCTTACTTACCTAAATTTTTTTTAAATGCCTGCTAGAGTTCCCGGGGAACGCATGGGACAGAGTAGCGACCGGGGATCCCACCCCCGCAAATCGGCCCGCCAAATGGCCAAGGCTCTCCGAGAAGCCCACTTCAAGTTGACCCGAGTTGCGAGGCGGTTGCTGAGGCGGTGTGAGAAGGCGGAGCGGAGGTTGTGTTGGAACGGGCAGTTTGGTAGCCGCATTTGATGCGGGATGTGCCCGCACTTTGTGGCCGCAGAGGCATGCGTACTTACGCACTAGTCAAAGGACGCGCAGGCACTGAAAATTTTTTCACCTCACTTGTTTTTCTTTCCTTCACACCTTTTCCTCGCTTCAAACCTCCTGTACCCAACTTTCCTCACCCCTTTCCTTTCATCAAGTTATCATCAATCAATCATGATCCTCATCTTTACTTAAGCTGTTTCAGTCCACTGCGTAAAACCTCACGGTAAATCATTGTCTCCGCAACCCAGATTTTCCGCGCTCTATCTAACTAGCTAACTGAGGGCGATCACAGGAGTATATATCAATGGCGGGGACATCATAGCCATCAGGCGTCACACTATTCCATGTCAGTCTCTCCCTCCCCCGTGAGCATCCCCGGCTAACTAAAAGAAAGAACTTTCCCCCTCCGAGCTTCCAGCTCTTTCACGCTGGCCTTACAGTGCTTCCGCTTTTCTCCCGGCTTTCCCGAAAGCTGCACGATCCCAAAACTATCGGGCATTCCTGCATTCGCAATGCTTTCCCGAACGTACAAACCACGTCCGAAGCCGATGTCATATGCGCGAATCCTCATCGCATATTCAAAGCGACAAACAAGCATGCTCCCGGAAGCTATCTAAACAAAGGAAGTATCGTGGGTATGGCGAGCAGGAGCATTCTCAACAATGCCTGCAAGAGTTTCCAAGAAAAGAATAGGAACGAGCAGCAAGCGGAGATTCAACCGCGGCCAAAAGGTCCTCCAAATGGCCAGGATTCTCCGAGAATCCCGCTCCCGTATGACGCGGCTGCCGAAGATATTGATGAGGAGGTGGATAGAGGCGGAGATGAGGTTGGAGGGAGCGAACCAGGGACGAGTCCGCCGGGTTACTGATATTGCCGTCGGTGGGACCTTCAAGGCAATTTACGAAAAGGCCACCGACGGCAAGTGCCGCCTGGCGGATCGTCGGGCCACGATAAGGGACCGCCGGGAGCAGTTCCGGGATTTTGGTCTCCGAAGCCCGGAGGAGATGGATAGGCTGGAGAAGGCGGTAAGTTTTCATTTTTCCAAATTCTATGTGAGAGAAATAGTCAGCTAAATTTATGTGAAAATTAGTGGAAGGGGGCAGTGGGGGCCCGCAACAAGGCCGCCCACAATATCGGGGGAGGCGACATCATTGCTGCAATTCACCTTTGCGGCGATGATGTCAGGTGGTTTTTGAACCGGGGGTTCAAGTTGCTTTTTGGTATTTCCCACAAGGATTGGCATAAAGCCACCAGGGAACAAAAAGATCTTACCTTTAGCTGTTGAAGGTTTTCTCATACCTTTCCATTTGTTAATGCGGCAGCTAACGGTGAGGATAGCCCCCTACAGGTCCACCAGTCTCCCCCCCCCCACTCCTCCCCCCTATACCATCTGGGTCTTCTGGACCATTCTCCCCCCGTGCCCATATTCCCTCCAGCCTCGAGTATTGTTTTATTTTACTTTTTGCTTGTTTAAAGTGTTTCGTTCTTTGTGTCTTTGTTCAAGTGTTTTCCTGTTATTATTATTATTATTATTTTTGCTTGTTTAAGGGTATCGAAAATGTAGCCAGCCGTAGGTTGTGTGTGAAGCCGAGGGTAAAGCTGATGTTCGGTTATCGTGAGTGTTCCTGTTTCAGTGCCGTGTGATTGGAGTTTGATCTTGTTGCATCATGTATGCAGGATTAATGTCGGAGATCGTCTGAAGCTACTGGTGGTGGAACAGTCCGCGAGCGGGGGTGTGTAACGGATGATAGTAGTAGCGTTTCTTATCCATCGCACATGGGAATGTATGCATGTGATGAGCAGCCTAATTTCAACAGTTCAGGTAAAGGGGTCAACCAGGAGGACGTTTGCCAATTCATTTTATAGCCTCAATTCTACTCGCTCGCACGATCCCCCGCCCGCTCCTACCCTCTCGGAATGGGAACCGTTACCACTGCTTTCTGATGGACCACCCTTTCGACGAGACGCCCGAAGCCCGTCGACCGGACCCAGAGCAGAGTTCAACGCCTGCAGAACAAGCGGTGGGGCAGCGGAGTGATGGTGCTCGTTCCGGAGATACGAATACTGGGCTGAGAAAGGCTTTGATTGAATACCGCCCCCGGGGGATATTTTCCGGCCAGTCCTTTCCCGTCCTCCGCCAACCCTCCACCGACTAAATCGTGCACTCAGCGAGCCTCCGGCAGAGCAGGAGCGGCGGGGGAGTATTTTACTGTCAGAAGAATCGCCTCCGAGGCCGTTGCCAGCAATACCCCGGATCCACTGAATACCGGATACGACCCATTCAAACACAGAGTCGCTACCCAGCATAGTGATCGGAGGGAGCGGCGGAGGTCTTGAGATAAGGTTTTACGGGAAGGATAGGCACACTACGCTGCGCTACGCCTGGCTCGTGAGCTAGGAGGAGGTTGCCAGCTACTGGGTGCGAGGGCACGCGAGCTGTGCGCGGGAATGGTGTTTAGCACGTAGGTATGATATGCCCAACTCTCTGCACTGAGTACTGGTTGGCGCTGCGGGCTGGAACAACTCACCGACTGCGCCACGGCACTCTAGAAGTGCGGTATTGTGCTGGTGCCTTTGTGTTAGAGTTCACAGAAGCGGATAGTTGTTTCATTTGTTCTAGATGGAAGGATAGACGGGAGAGTAGTTTTAGTTGTTTCATTTGTTCTATAATGAAGGATAGACGGAAGGATAGATGGAATGGTTTTTGGTTATATCTTTCCTTTGTTCAGAGTAGGGAGATCGACAGGCAGAAGGGGATTACGCATGAAGGAGAGATTGATAGGTGTGGCAGACGATAGATTGATTGAGAGAGTTTTATTATTCTTATATAGACTTATGTTTGGTTAATTAGTTTTGGGAAGAAGACGAGCGGATGAAGTTTTTGATTCTCCCCAGTACCCTTTTAGTTTTGCCCCAGTCCAGTTCGACCGGTCGACCGTTACGCACGCATTATCCTCGCAACACTTTGTGCCAACTGTGGAATGTATCTATCGTGGATGGGATGGTGATAGTATACAAATAATGGAAAATCCCCGGACTGTTTTCCAGAAGATAGCTCGGGAGCAGAAGCAAACTCAATCCTGATATTCTCGTGGAAGAGAAGAACTGGTTCTTCTCTCTCTCTCTCTTGTTAATTTTTTATTTATTCTTTTTTACTTTACTTTATTCCTTTACGATAAGTCTTCGCTACACTTGACCACCAATCGCGATGGCAGCGCCATACCACAAATCCTCGGTTTATATCAGCCTGAGCAAGAACCAAGTCCTCTCCGCACGTTGTAGGACTTGCGACGGGGAATGGATCTGTTCAACAATCTACTTGAACACCGTTCTCGGGAATTGCGATGGTATGGGCGCTACACTCACCACTTTTCCCGCTTCAAATTAACAAGACAACCAGGTTGCTTCGAATGGGGCGGCGCCAAATTCTCCCAGACAGCTAAAGATGTATCGTTGAAAGATAACCGCACCCTCTCCGCATACCTCAGGCGCAAGGACGGAAGCTGGTCGGAGAAACCCATAGAGGTGGACACTACCGAGCACATCATGAATCACGATGCGGCGCTTCGCAACTGCCAACACGCACCGGAACATCAAGACCAGGAGCAATCCACAGCGCCAAACTTTCTGGAAAGGTTAGATGCTGTTTCGGGGCTCTTGCGCACTCAGAAAATTGCGGCGAAGAACTTAGCTTTCGAATTGGAGTTTATCAGCACTTCGAACAACCGCCTGATGCTGGAGGAGATCGAGGCCGCATTCCTGAGACTGAGAAAGTTGATGGATGTAATTTCTGGGGCGTTTGATCAGGAAGGTGAAGATGAGGGAGATTCAGAGGAGGGGGGGCGGAGGAAGGCGGAAGCTGAGGCGGCGGTTAGACTGATGATTAAAGCGTTCGAAAAGGTGCGAGGTGCGGGGTGACAGGTCTTTGGTGGCGGTTTCTAGAATATGTGGTGTGGTATGGAGACCCCCGAACTAGTGGAAGATATCGGGGATTTCGATTCTTACTGATAATTTACTACAGCCGGCGGAATACGAGACAGCCAACCTCCCAGCCCTCCACTGCGACGTCGAAAGCCTAAGTGGGGAGATCAATGTGCAAGCCAAAGACCAGCAAGCCTCCCTCGAAGTGCTGCAAGAGTCATTAGCCACGTGCACGGCAGAACTCGAAAGCACCCAGGGGGCCCTCAGGAACGCAAAATCGACAAAGGACAAGGCCCACAGTATGGAGACCCTTGTATGTTCTCCTTCCATCCCCTGCTACATCCCCGGCTAACGAATTGGAAAATAGATAAAGGACGGGGGTTGGATACTCCTCCCCATAGGCCTGGGCATGACGATTCCGCTAACCCCCACCCCCCTTGCCGACAAAATCTCTGCAGCAGAAGAAAAGCTCAAAGAGTTGACCGCCCAGCAAACCGAGAAGCAACAAGAGCTCGACAAACTCAAACTCCAAGAGTCCGAGTCCTCACTCGCACTCCGCGCCTGCGAGGACCTAACTGTTCAATTCGCTGCCCTTGAGGCCGATGTGTCGAGGCTCAAGACCAAGGCAGAGCTCGCAAGGGAGAGCGTCACGTCCACCCTCACGACCTCTAAAACCATCGAATCGCTGGCCAGAGAGATGGAGGATAAAGCCTCAATGCTCGAGTATAAAGTTTGCAAAAAGGACTACGCGGCGCACATTGTCCGCGTACTAGACGAGGCATTGCCCGGGTTTGCTGTCGTCGGGAATGTCGGTGAGGTGCTGACCGAATTGCTTGCAGGGGACGATGCTCGGGGCTCTGTCAAGGAGCTGAATCTCGAGATCGAAGCCGTCAGAAGGAAGCTAGAAGTTGTCGCATAGGGGTTCCTCCCGTCTTTGTCTCCTCCATCTTCCGACTCTCCCTCCTCCTCCTCCTCCTCCTCCTCGTCACCACTCCCTTCTCCCTCCCTCCCTCCCTCTTCCTCTTTACCTGCGCTGAAGCCATTACGAAAAGTTGTCAGTGACGCCGGTGATTGATAAGTTGGGAAAGGGTGAGAAGGAGGAGGTGAAAATTTACGACTATTACTACTACTGCAAGGGGGAGGAAGAAGGTGATTACCGGAAGGTGCAGACAAAGATGGGATTCTGGGAATGGCCCGAATGGAGTATCATCCTCATTTCCGTGTTTTTTTCGGTTCTGGCGGCGGTATATGTATTCGTGGTTTGTGTGCTCATGGTGGTGTTTATGAGGACGTTGAGGGCAAGGCAGAGGCGGCATGCTGGGGCTACGGCAATTTGGGCGGGTCTTGTGCGATTGTGTGATTTTGTGGCGGCGGCGGTGTTGGTGGCGGTTTAGTCGGTAGTCCGGTAAGGGCTTTCACGATCTTTGCGCGTTCTTTTTCGTTCTCCTTTGTTGTTTGGTTCAGTTCTTTTTGTTTTTTGGGCTGGGATGGCGTTTGGTTACGACAATCATTGATACAGATTCATGGGTAGTATATTAGGATAGGTTCCATTGCAATACAAAAGCGAATACACGGACTATCTATAACCGTTCATCAAGTATGGTTGGGTGTTAGTACCGGGAGCGGTATACAAAGTATTATTTGTGCAGTATCGTACTGTAAAATACCGCCTCACTCCCGACTTTATAGTAGGTTGGCCAACCGCAGTACGAGCGCGGTCGATTGATATATCTGTCACGTGGGTCTAATGAGGGATTTTTGATGGATCTTCCATTGTTCTTGGGCAAAATTAACCGTGGATCAACCATCCATGGCAAGGGACCCCCTACTCATCAGGCTACACTTTCAACACCACTTAAAGAACTTTCTCTAGCACAAATATGAATTTCTACCATGTATCATATCCTACCTTATATACTTATATCCTTGATTTTTCTTCTTCGCTTTTAGTGATGGTAGGGTTGGTAGGGGAGTGTTGTTGTCATGGCTTAGGGCTCGTTCGGATGCAATGGTTCGGTTCCGTTAGCCCATACAGATGACCATTTCCTTCCGTTTCAGTGAGGTGTAAACAGGATGTCAACCTTTCCGTTTCGAAATGACCGCAGGAAGAACTTTTGCCGAAAGCTTTTTATGGAGCAACAAATGGTTGACCATTGGTAACGGCCATTTCCGAAGTCAACCCATTTCGCAACGGAACGGTCGCCAATTCTTCCATTTCTGCCTCACAGTTTTTCCCGCTTAGTTGATCCGCGGTTAATTTTGTCCACGAACAATAGTTGCTATGCACCTAGATACCGCACGTGACCAATATATCCACCAGTCGCGCTCTCACTCTTGCAAAGGTACTCCTAGTAGGATTGAGTTATTAGTGGCGAGCCTTCCATCTAGGGAAACAAGTAGTCCAACAGGCGCCCGAGCCACACACGGTGCTGGAATTGTAGCAGCTATTCCTAATATAATAAAATCTAACATGCTTAAGAGGGGACAAGAAATAATATTACAATTGGCCTGGTAAGAAATAAATTAGGCAAATTTAAGGGAACAAATTCCAACTTATTTTTTGCAGTGAAAATCGCATTTACCTTAAGAGGAGACCGCGAACTGATTGTCTTGTAGGTTTGGGCTCAGATCCTTATCTTATCAAGGTCATTTTAGGATATTAGATCTTAGCGAGAGAATGTTTTATACTGTAACCGAGTTCCTTGACCTTGACACGGTTTTCTGCTTTTTTCGTTCCGGTCACCTTATGGCCCCTGACCAAACCTAGATGCTTCTTTTTTATTTTTATTGATACAATTCGATTCAAGGAGGAGAAAGTGCAGTCAAAAAAAATCTAGATATAGAGGTAACTTTTGGAAGGCAATAGTGATTGCGCTGGCGGCCCTGGGTCCACAGAAAACACACTGGGAAAGCGAAATTGTGACTCTCTGGGCTGATTATTTGCCCCCAACCCTTTAATTAATTAATATGAAACCTACATCAATTGAGGGCTAAAGATCTAGTGAATCCGAAATTTGCATTTCTATTACTGGTTCCTTTGTTTTCTAAGCAGCGCGCATCAATCCGGCGGCACGTGCTTAGGAGGTTTGTGGGTAGCTGGTAGGATAGGACTAGTGCTTGTATATACTTGTACTCGAGTACTTGTAATCAGCAGGGCTTGTGTAACAGGAGAAGATTTAGAAACTGGCAAACATGAGGCTTTGTCCTACAATGACTGTAGCAGCCTCGAGAAAGGTGGTTTATCACGACTTGGATGGTTGAGTCGGAATGTTCTTGGCACTTAAGTTTCGTGTAGCTGAACCTGAGAGGATATTTTAACTGGCCCCGCTTTTCTCTTGCCAACCCCCGCTTTTGTTTATCTCCTCGGAACCTTGACTGACTATACTACACAACTCCTCCTCTTCAACACAGCAAGCAATAAAGAGCCAAGGATGTCACAATATACCATCAACCGTAGCAAAAACTGCCTCAATACGACTAACTCGTTTAATAATGTGTGGAACAACTGTACCGTCGCCGATGATCTGTCACAGCTCCTAACCTGGTTATCGCCCCTGGATCCAGGCTTACGGCATTACGACATCCAAGAGCGCCGTGTCGGGGGTGTCGGGGAATGGCTCATGGAGACTGAGGAATTCAAAAGATGGTGCGAAGTGGGCGGAACAGGTGAAGGCGATAAAGCAGTTCTCTTCTGCTATGGAAATCCTGGGGTCGGCAAGACATTTATCAGGTGACAAAGAATATTATCCAAGGAAGGATAGTGATTCCGTGCTAACAAAGGGCGCGGACAGTTCGCTAGTGGTGGACAGATTATGCGATCAAACCCGAGGACAAAACACTGCCGTTACGTGCTTTTACTTCGACTTCGCAGCGCGCAAGGAGCAGACAGCCACGAGTATGCTGGGGTCCTTGCTGAAGCAGGTGATTAGTGGAATGGAAAGGGTTCCGGAGGAAATATCATGGGCCTTGCAAGAGCAGAAAAGGATTACCAGTGGACGCAAACCACAACTCGCTGATATCATCAAGATGCTGCAACTCATCACATCTTCACTACGCACATTTATGGTCATTGACGCCCTCGACGAATGTACGGTTGTCCAGCGGTTCAGGCTTCTTGATTCTCTGAAAGAAATCCTTGATAAGTCCTCGGGTGCCCGAATATTAGTGACAGGAAGGCCTCATGTTCGCGCCGAGATTGAGAGGCGCCACGCTGGACGAGTGACAAGTATATCAATGGGTCCCACCACGGATGATATCCTGAACTTCCTTCGTGTCAGGCTGAGCGAGGATGAAACACCGGATGCCATGGATGAGAGTCTGGAGGCGGACATTCTGGAAAAGATTCCTGGAAGCATATCTGAAATGTGAGTAGCCACCACTGTTCTGAGAATCCCGTCCCGCCTTATCAGCTAATAGGTATCTTTAGGTTTCTGCTCGTTTCCCTGAATATCGAATCAATCTTACAGGAGTCCACAATACATCGGAGACGTGAGAGACTCAGCAAAATGACGGATAGACCGGGGCTTGAGGGGGTCTACGGGGCAACAATCGAACGAATAAAGGCGCAGGGTGGGGATAAATCAAGACTCGGACTTGGGGCTTTGATGTGGGTCAGCCATGCGGAGCGGCCATTGACTGCCCACGAGCTCTGCCACGCCCTAGCAGTTGAGCTGGGCTCCACGGATTTCAATCCTGACAACATTCCTTCAATCGGAACATTAATAGGCTGCTGTCAGGGCCTTATTTCTGTAGATAAGGAGGGAACGACTGTGCGGCTAATCCACTTTACCCTCAAAGAGTATCTTTCAGCCCGTCGCGATATTTTTTGTAGGCCTCACACGACAATTGCAGAGATATGTTTGACATATTTGAATTCCCAACAGGTCAAAGCCCTGGTGGTCGAAACTTGGGTCGACCCTGATGAACTCGAGCCCTTCCTAATATATTGTTCTCTCTACTGGGGAGTCCACCCGAAAAGGGAGCTCTCGGACTGTGCCAGGTCACTTGCGCTAGAGCTCCTCCAAGAATACGATGACCATATATCCGGAAGACTTCTTATAGAATACGATCACGATCTGATTTATGTTCCAGAGGAGTGCAATACCCCCACCCGGCTCAACGGGCAACAATGCGCATCGTTCTTCGGAATTGTTGAGGTTGTTGCTGCCTTAATAGAGATGCAAGGTTGTTCTACCGGCGAGGGGTACTTTTTGGAAGATTCTCCGCTTGCATGGGCTGCTCGCAATGGCCATGAGGAAGTGGTTAAAATGTTACTGGGGCGGGAAGGTGTCGACCCTGATGGGGCCAATGAGTTCGGTCAAACACCGCTCTCTCATGCCGCGGAGAGGGGAAATATGGAGGTGGTAAATATACTACTCCTGCGGGACGAGGTGAACCCTGACATGCCAGATCATTTCGGCTGTACACCGCTCTCTCATGCAGCTAGGAGTGGGCATGAGGGCACAGTAAAAATGTTACTCAGTCGAGAAGTGGTCAACCCCGATGCGCCAGATAATAGTGGCCGGACACCGCTTTCGTATGCCGCTCGAACAGGATCTGAGGGTGTGGTGAAAACGCTACTCGGTCGGGAAGAGGTCAACCCCAATGCGCCAGATGAGGAGGGCCGAACACCGCTCTCGTATGCCGCTGAAGGAAGAGGATCCGAGAGTGTAGTGAGGGCGCTACTCGGTCGGGAAGAGGTCAACCCCGATAGGTTAGATGATAGGGGCCGAACACCGCTTTCGCATGCCGCTGAAGGAGGATCCGAGGGGGTAGTGAAAATGCTACTCGGTCGGGAAGAGGTCAACCCTGATAGGCTAGATGATAGAGGCCTAACACCACTCTTGTATGCCGCTCTGTGGGGACGTGAGGGTGTGGTGGAAATGCTACTCAGTCGAGAAGATGTCAACCCCGATAAGCCAGATAATACTGGGCGTACACCGCTCTCGCATGCCGCTGAGCGCGCATCCGAGCGTGTGGTGAAAATGTTTCTCGGTCGGGAAGAGGTCAATCCCGATGCACCAGATAACAGCGGCCGAACACCGCTCTCGTATGCCGCTAAAGGAGGCCCCGAGAGGGTAGTGAAAACAAAAACGCTACTCGGTCGGGAAGAGGTCAATCCCGATAGGCTAGATAACAGCGGCCGAACACCGCTCTCGTATGCCGCTGAAAACGGATTTGAGGATATGGTGAAATCGCTACTCGGTCGAGAAGAGGTTAACCCCGATACGCTAGGTGATTATGGTCGAACACCGCTCGGGTATGCCGTTGTAGGAGGATATGAGGGTGTGGCAAAAATTCTACTCGGTCGAGAAGATGTTAACCCTGACAAGCAAGATAAGGACGGCCGGACGCCGCTCTCGTATGCTGCTGGGGGTCAGAGTTGGCTTGTGACTGAGCCTGAGTGGACGCGAATGGTGAAAGTTCTACTCGGGAGCCAAGAGGTCAACCCTGATACGCCGGATAATGATGGCCGAACGCCGCTCTGGCATGCCGTTGCAAAAGGACGCGAGGATATGGCGAAAATTCTACTCGGACGAGAAGAGGTTGACCCTGACAAGCCAGATAAGGACGGCCGAACCCCGCTCTCGTATGCCTCTGGGAGTGGGGATTTGGGCAACGAGGTGCACAACTTGGCGGGAATGGTGAAAATACTACTCGGGCGCCAAGAGGTCGACCCTGATAGGTCGGATAATGACGGCAGGACACCACTCTCGTATGCCGCTGAAAAGGGATTTGAAATGGTTGCAATAATACTCGTGGGGCGGGAAGAGGTCAATCCCGACAGGCCTGATCATAACGGCAAAACACCGCGCATGTTCGCAGCTCGCTGGCACCACATGACATGGATGGCGCTGCTATAACCGCGGGGAGAGATACCCTGCAGCACGATTTGGGGCCCAAGAGGGATCACCTAGTCGAGGTCGTGATTCCAACCGTCTGCGGGCGTTCCTCGCGGAAATTGCGCTTGGACATTGTCACTCGACTCACTCGTAGGCGAAGGGAATCCCATAAGAAGAGAATGCACATATGCATTATCACACTTGTCTAAAACTTCCCATATACTCAATCGAATCGGGGTTTATGAGTTTCTGATTCCAAAGTCCACTAAAGTCTGGTGAGTGGCATGAAGCGGTTCTGTTGCTGTGGGGGGTATCGGGTTCTAACTTGCGCCTTTCATCGTCTATTTAATTTTTCTCTCTATATAAATCCTTACATATGCCTTTCTTTTGTTGCTATTTTTTCATTTTTGGTCCTTTGCTATATTCGACTCTCTTCTGTGAATGATTGATAAACTGTACGTAGTACTTTTGAGATAGGCGTAAAGTGATGCACAATAGGACAGGGACTAATGAGGCTTGCGCTACTCACAGAAAACAATATCTCCCATCAGTTTTCTAAGACTCTACAAGGCAATAACGGAGCTCTACCGTAACAATAATGCGAGATCTATCAAAGAAAAGCGAGCAGGGGTCTTTGCAATCCTTAGACTTGGGATGCCCTCCTTCAAATTGAGGAAAGTGGGACCGGAGAATCGACAGGGCCCTAAGGCGCCATCTAATAGTACTTGTAAATTGGAACGGGGGGAGGGGGGGAAATGGGTTTCCTTTTCGTTACTTTTCCCGTTTTGTTCGCGTCACCACAGGACGCCACACCCATACCTGCTAGGCCCGAACGAGCGCTTGGTGGCGTGCGGCTATGATACCACCTCAAGACCGGAACAAGGGAATTAACAAAAATCTGCGGACGGCCTGGGCTCGGCAGATTTAACCGCAACATCCCTTCGATAACCGTTTTAGTGGGCTACTACAAAGAGCTTATTCAGGTAGGTAAAGAGGAAGGATCTGTGCGACAAATCCGCTTTGCTCTTAAAGGTTCCCTTTCGGCCCGTCGCGATATGTGTAGACCTCACCCAGCAATTGCAGAGATCTGCTTGACATATCTGAATTGCCAACAGATCGGGGTCCTTCCCGCCAATCTCTCTCCGGACGTCTATGACCAACTCTTTCCACAATATTGTTCTGTCTACTGGGGAGTCCACGAGAAAAGGTAACTCTCAGACACCGGATAACTTGCGTTAGAGCTGCTTTAGAACTACGATGGCCACATATCCACTGTTGAAAATCACCCGCGATCACTCCGTGCCCAAGCATATTGTGTGTTCGTACCTTTCCTATAGTTCTTAGTTGTTTGTTATTAGTTTCTTTGTCACTCATTGTCAATCACGGAGGAGGAGCGAGTATACCTGGTTTGTATACTAGTATATGTTCAAAATGTGAATGCGGCATAATCTATTCTATGTGGATAATACTTCGCAAGTACAAGGGGGGTTGCGAGGCACGCTTACCGAGGAGGTGAAGAAGGGATTGGTAGGAGTTCCGGTTCTTAATTCTTCCAAGCCAGGTGGGCGGTAGCACCTTATTTATAGAAAGGTGCGCGTCCATATGCGCGAGAGAAATATAGGAAAAACAATGTAAGAAACATAAGTGCGAACATGTTTGACCCTGAAATCCAACCAAGTAAATCCCAAATAATGTGCATGAAAAAAAAAGGATGTGGAGCGATTATTAGAAATATCATGACCAAGAATGGCGCATAAGAGATGCATAAACAACCGTAAAATCCTAAACACCTGATTGGAAAGCACATGTTAAATCCCGAGATATTATCCTGAAACACACAAGAAAACCCCATAATATATATCTTAGCTGTAGTAATGTAAGCGGTGGACAGGCGGAGCTGAAACACAAACTAAGTAAAAGAATACACGGTAGTGTGTTGAATATAAATAGGAAATATACAAAGAATTTCAACAGTATACAGGGTTCCGAATGGTCGGTGGAAGACTGGACTGGACTAGCTAGTCCAGTCGAAAGTCAAGTCTAGTCTAATGGTGGAAATTAGACCGACTGGACAGTCAGGATTATTGAAACCGACTGGACTAGGACTAGTCCGACCAGGCCCGCCAAGCAATCGGATATGCTATTTTTATCACAATATGTTACGTTCAAATAAGGCTTTTCTTAATAAAACTTATTGTTTCCATGGATTGTATGGTGGAGATAGTACCTCCATCAGCAAAAATAATACCTTGCGTTCCATGCGTTCCGTGCGTCTGACGCACCTGACCCCGGAACGCTAATCGCGAATCAGGACGCAATGTCGGATTGACGTTGCGTCCTGACTTTGCATTACTTGGCGCCATCCGTCCTGACGTCATCCGGACTCGGACCCCTACCTCCTGTGCGTCCTGACTGCGTCTGGTGCTCCACTACTCCGTCCTGACGCCGCCTCATGCAGGACTCTCCCGTCCTGACGTCGCCTGATCTACGACTCTCGCGCCCTGACGAGGTCTGGTCTGTTCTTCCTGATCTTACCCCCTATACATGCCGCGTCCTGATCCAATCGTGACTCTATCAGACGTCGTCTTGTGATCTCTGACGCATCGTGAACTAAGTCTAATGCTATCCTGGTCCTACGCCTGGAGGCCTTTCCTAACGCTGTCACCATGAGTTTTACCGTATCCTGATCGCGTGTCTCTAATTCTACTCTGAATCCTTGATTTTGCTTGATGTCCTCATATTGATACCAAGCTCCTCCGCGTACCCTTCCCACATGTGAGACCGACGACCGCATCCAAATATTTATTACAGCTATGCTACACGTTCTCAATCTCCTAACTGCACGCATCATTACTCCCACCTTGCCCCTGCTCCATATCCGACGGCTCGCTATGCACAGCAGCCTCCTCTTGCGACTCTAGATCTTCAATGCTGAGCGCGAGTTGTCGCA
>Ga0307517_10003365_pt1 | contig 24871 bp, 31 predicted proteins | sample 23_EM_MG_FD_194515 | JGI IMG/M metagenome (GOLD analysis project Ga0307517, IMG submission 194515) | Populus trichocarpa ectomycorrhiza microbial communities from riparian zone in the Pacific Northwest, United States - 23_EM | ecosystem: Host-associated > Plants > Roots > Unclassified | place... | reverse complement strand
ATTCCCAAAGAACAAGATGACCTCCCTTTGTGAAATCATATTGCCCCAATGCAGTAATTGCACAGTATCCAAATGGGAGGTTAGCAAAGTCAACATGTGGCTCACAAACCGTTCTTGGTCCAAGGTTGTAAGTCGCCGCCAGAAATACACTTTTAAACGGCCTCCCAAGCTTTTCATTGCTCTTGAAAAGCAACCTAAACTCAAGGAGCTGTTTCTGACAAATAGCAGGGTTTCAATTGTGTAAGTACATATTATTTTCCATTTGGATGAAAGAACTGAAACCTGGTCAGCTGTGTTTGAAATGTGGGTGCTAAAGGTGCATGCATACTATGATACAAATCTTCGGTTGCTTTTCAAGAGCAATGAAAAGCTTGGGAGGCTGTTTAAAAGTGTATTTCTGGCGGCGACTTACAACCTTGCACTGCTGTGATCCAACTATTAAGGAGCATTCGTAAATCCTAATTCTGGTACATAAACTTTAGAAATTGGATTTGGATCTATACTAAATTGGAGACAAATAAAACATTAAGAGTCCTCTTAATTTCTGAGAAAAGCATAAATTCTGGACCAAAAAGCTCTTCTAACAAATTAAAAATTTTGGAAAGCTTTGGCACAGCAAAATGAGTTGGCTGAACTTAGCATATTGTACATACGAAGTCATTATCCAAATAGAAAATTTATGTCCTCAATTGAATTGGGTCAAAAGGAGTCACTCAGACAATTTGTAAATTAATTACCAAATGAAAGCTTTATAAAAAGATTTTAACCCTGATACACACTGTAAGAGAATGTTTTATTTCAGATGATTCTAAACAAAAAAGTCTGAAATTCCATTTGGCAAATTTAAAAATGAATAATTTCAAAAATAAATTTAAATACATCCAAAATCAATCAACAAATGACAAATTTGGTAAATGAATAAATGCAGTGCACACTGTGCGAGGTGCTGCCGAGACCCCCATCGCACGTAGTTTACCAATCAGTCGAGTCCAAATCGCTCAAAATAAGTTGCCAGCTCATCCACCGTGTTTGTCACTGGGTGGTCAGGGATATATGTCTAAAGTAAAATAAGCAATGGGTGCAGCGTTAAATAAATGGACTTACACGTGAAAGTGATAAGACAGCATTGAAGGAGTGCCCTCCTTGCCGTATGGAGAGGCAGGCAAAGTGGGACAGCACTTTGAAAGGTGCAATTATCTCGACATCGGCAAGGGTGGAGTCCCATAGCTTAGCACGGAGTACAGGATATTTTGAGAAGGGATCAGAAGAGACATTTGCAGGCTTAAATCGTCGGATAGCGAGATATGTTGATGGGGATTTAGGAGTACCAAATTCAAGAATATAAAAGAGCTGACAGGGCTGAGGATCCCCGCTTTCACTCGATATCATAATACACGAGTTTCCTGGATGCTTCGAAGCAGTGGCAAACTTCAAGCCATTGATGGTAATGTAGGTTTGAAGAGCAACACGTGATGGAGCGCTCAGGTTTGCAGAGTGTAGAGCAGCGCGGATTTCGGCAGGAACAGGATGAGAAGTTTGTCCATCAAAGCCTTCGAAAAAATCAGCCTCTGCTTCTTCAGGCGCTGAGATTGCATGGATGTCGGTAACAAGCGAGTCTCGAAGTTGAGGATTCAAAAGGTGATCAACGAAGGGCTTGCAATGCTGAATCGCTTCCGGACAACCTGATTTAAGTAGAAGTGCGCGAAGGTTTGCTGATCGAATGTAAGCGTGTGCAATGGTTTCTTCCATCTCACCTACGGTACTCTTTAGATAAGAAATCATAGAATCACAGTTTGAGATCCAAAGCTTACCAACTTTCCCATTACTTGGCATTCTTTGGAGATTGCCAATTAGCCGCTCAAAGGCAAAAGTCCACCATGAATGAACTGGGCCAAAAAGGAGGAGGAATTCAGAAATGTGGAGTGACATATGATGGTTTGGATGGAATTGATAGCTAGGGAAAAGTTGTTTGATTCCGTTGATATAGTCGACCATATGTTTCTGATATGCGGAAGCGCTTGCAGGTGTAGCGGTTCGGGAGGTGGCAATGATGACCGCGGATATTAAGGATATTGTGACATCAAGAATTTCAAGGCACCGAGCAGAGCAAGCAGAATTATCGCTGTTGAAACCCCATAGGCGAATTAGGGAAATAAGGAGGTGTGTCATTCCTAATGCACGCCACTGGTCAACTTTGAGCTTTCCATGTGAGCTGTGGCTGATGTTAGATGGAACAGAGGTCATCCAGGTTGGCGTGAGTAGCTGGTTGATATCTGACCTTATTTCTTCGATCTTCTTTGGCTGCAAAACATGACCGAATTCGGTTGACGTGTTAGCCCCAGCAATTTGCATTTCAGGCTGCTGAAAGCGCCAGCTCAGCAGAGCCTCGGCAAACTCTGCCTTTGTGTGCCGATTCCTCTGGGGCTCAGTAGGGAGTGGTAGAAGTGGGATGTTACAACGAAGCTCCTGGCACATGAACGCAAGCGCCAGCAAATTCACATGTTGAAGTTTCTTGAGTGCCAAAACACGATCAGAGAAGGTAGCTGCTGGCTTCTCGAGCCAGCATCGGAGCTTCTCTACACCTTTGACATCATTTTGATTCAGCGTTGAAGGGATGCCCAAATTGATGATGATTGCACGGTTCTCGTTTTTGGACTTGGAAGGGATAAGGCCAAGAATGCCATTGAAATGTTCCTTTATAAGGCCCAGAAAAAGGTTGTGCATTGGGTCGACAACAACGCAGCGGGCGATGTCAAAGTAAGGGAGGCGAAGTAGTTCCGACCAGCGGACACCAGTTTCGTTGAATTTGGTAACCTTCTCATCCTCGCCTCTGCAGGCCTGAAACTCGGTTGCAGCTTTACGCCATTCTTTATTACTTCTCCGACCCCAAGCATTGCAATCCGTACGCCCGTATCCCTGGACACTTCGGGTGCAGTCGCACATGTTGCAAAAGTGCTCGTGCGTACAGGCAGCATAACCAATTGTCTTCCTAGCAGCAAGAAGGTCACAGATGACAAGAATGAGGGCGCAGAGAATGAGCCGACCCCCAGGGAATTTGCAGGTACGTGAGAGTCGGATACCAGGGTCCCAAAACTCGAGAAACTCATCCACAATCGGAGAGAGATACTGATGTAGAGTAAGGGGCAGTTCTTTTGGACCTGGGATCACCCCTGCGAGAAACATGTTCTCGGGCCTGTACCGCATCGATACTGGGAGGTTCAAGCAAACGATGGATATGACGCCGAAGGAAACACTCTTGCCAGCTTGCTTGTTCGTGAAGGGGTTAAAGAAGTCGGTCGAAAGGCTGAAAACGTAGTGACCTTCCTGCGGATGTAAACCAAACGGACGGCCGTCTCGACCCTTAAAATCACGTAGGAATTCTCCATCGAAAACATCATGCATCTCCGCCGGCGATTTGTTGCAACCCTGACTTCCCTTCCATGCCGCATCCATTCTGTCCTCAAAGCCAGATCGAGACGTGAGCTCCGCAATGTAGTTCCTGAAGCTGAAGGTAACGAATCGCTTGATAGGAACGTCAGCGTCGGCACTGCCGAATCTCCAGGGACGTGTTATACGAGTACCACACTCGCTATCGCTGTTGAAGGGTTTGTTGGTACAGAACATCGGATATTGTGGAATAGGGGAACCTTGATACACGGGACGGTGGAGAGACTGGCATTGATGCTTTGGACAAACCGCATATATGACTTCCTTGGTTCCAAGTTTGAACTGCTTAGTTGCCGAGTCTGGGTCTTTCGGAAAATCGGCAAGAAGCTTCTGGTCGTAAACGTTAAGATTCCTGCCATTCCGAAGAAGGCAAAGTTGGACCATGTATTGGAGCATTGACAAGACGAAGTGGCAGCTCCGCCGGCTGTTATGAAGTATCACCTGCAGCACGACCATAGTGAAGACTGCAACTTGAATTATCAGATCCGCATTCTGCAGGATGGGTGCGTTATGTTGCTCTGAAGGACAGAAGTCAAAGACGAATTTGAATTCCAAAATCAAGGCTTACCGGTATTGAAGGTTGTGTCTGACGAAAAATATGTTGGAACTGGAAGGCCCTCTGCACGCCTACGCCATGAACACTGTTCGGAGTCGAGTCTTGTCACTACTTCTCCCAATCGCACCAGAAGCGACGATTTGGTTTCTCGAACAGGTGCGGCATGAGAGACTATGCCAGAAAGCTGGGCTTGGATTCTACGTGCCGTCAGTGTTGAAGAAAGCAGTGGAAATACGTCATTGGCAGCTCTAGGATGTCCCATTCTGCTTAAATTCGTGTTGATGGAGCTTATGAGGTCATCAAGTGAAGTTTCGATATCGCGTAGCTGGTCGAGGGATTCTTGAACCTGTTTTTGCTCTGTAGATTTGCCTGACATGCTAGAGTATGTGTTGATGGTTGTGGAACTCGCTGATGGGTTGGTTGAATGGCCAGAGGATAGAGAAAGAGACGCGAAGTACGCAGTGATCACATCATCTTGATTTTTGCAGACATCCGTAGCGACAGAAACGGAATCCCGGACGCGCTTGGACAGGTCATGCCGTTTATGTCGGTCAAACGTTTGCGAATCAATCATGGCCCCGCCACACTGAGCAAAGTCGCAAAAGCATGGGACTTGAGGCATGGAAATGAGCTAGCCAGATCCAAGCTTCAGGATATGCAAGTAATGTTAAGGAACAGAACTCACAGCCCACATTATATTAGCTCTGAAAACAAGGCAACAAGGTCGTCAAGCATGGCAAAAAATAATCCAGCATAGATTTGAAAACAAGAACTTGAAGCGCTGTTGTACAGCGTTCACACGTGATCCGATCATCTTACATCCGGTACAATTGCTTGATCTCCCAAGCATTCGAAGGCATTGACAACAAACGAAATGGCATTACTGTGTTGTGAAAAATATTTACTGAGGATTGGCCCATGGAATTTTTGGCAAGAGGCCCAATCCAAACTCCCAGCGCTTTTCGTTCTCCATGCCTCAAATTCCTCCTTGCTCAGCGATGCGCGATGATATGCAGCACTCTGGAACCCGTGGTCTACCCATCTGAAAAGGCCCCCAGCACAGTACTGGGTAAAAGAAAAACGCGCTTCGTGAGCCGCAACCTTGGCGTTGGAATGTGTGAGAACCCCAGAAAGTATGAGAGCCATCGAGCCAGGAGGAAACTGAATAGCAAGCTTGCAATCCCACAACGCGAGATGCCCCCCGTTTGATGGATCAAAATTTCCAATTGCAGTGATGGCGCAGAAGCCGAAGGGGAGGTTGGCAAAGTCCACATGTGGAAAACAGACAACCTGGGGACCCAGGTTATAGCCATGAAGCTGGGGTGCACAGGATTGGAAAACAGCTAAGGTGCTTTAAGAAAAATGGCTGAGCCATCGAGGGGGCACGCACATGAACCAAAGCTAGCGAAGCGCTCAAAGCAGGGTTGGGAATTAAGGTGGGCCAAAATGTTGCCCCTACGCCCACAGTTCTGGAGGTTCATCGGACACTTCTGGCCGCCGCCATAGAACACACCGCAGCACAGCGTTGGAAAGTTGCCACGTCGGTGGACGTTTCCTTTCTTCGGCTTGCTGAGGCGGTGGCAGACGCCCTGCAGCTGCTCCTGGGCCTCGTCTTGTACCCCCTGCCAGTTCTCATCTTCGGGCTTTCCTCCGAGTATCCCAATAACGTAGCCGCTTCGATCGACGAGGAGAATTCTTGTACTAGGAATGGTAAGCAACTTACTGGGACACAGGTCACCAAGCTTACCTTCCATCCCACTTCAGAACACCAAACCCCAACTTCAGAAGCTCGTCTAAAGAGTATTCCTCCTTGACTTCTGTACACCTATTGAGCGCCATGTAGCCGGATCGAGCCACATGCGAGTCTGCGGCAGAAGCAGATGTGAAAGCGAGGGTAGAGCTGGCAGCGTATTTTGCCTTAGCCTTCTTTCGAACTGGTGGGCCGCCCCTTTCTACATGTTTAGCACTGCACTGCCGCTTTGCCCAGTTATTTCGACCTTGAAGTGTTCGACGCCGCTTTAACCTTTCCTGCGCTGTCAAGGGAGGGGGGTCCGTGGCTTGAGTAAAGTGAGAGTTTTCCAACGGCAGATCAACAGGGCTTATGGTCGGCGTCGACGATGGCGACGGTCCTGGGGTGGCTGTGGGACTACTATTGGGAGTTGTTAGGAGAGAGAGAGAGAATAGGTCGTTGCTCGGGTTTTCTCGGCTTTCCTGTATGATGCGGTCCTTCAGATGTGGCAGAACATCGAATTCAACTCTATGGAAAGCGACCTGCTCGAGCATCTGGTAAAGGAAGTAAGCATTTGAGGAAGAGGATCATAAAGGCTTAAATTTAGGAGAAAAAGGAACGAGGCATGCCCAGTGCTTTTGGAGCTGGGTGCTCGGTGTATTCCAGTGCCCCGGGATTTCTAAGCACCCAGATCCTCAAGTCCCTGGGCTTTACCAAGCAAGAAAAGAACGTGTATGGTACAATATACTCACCTCGCCGCTTGGTGAAAGAAGCAAACTTGCAAGTCGAACTCGGCTGAGAAGCGTCATCAAAATTTTATGCATCACGTCGCCCTGGCAGATTCCGCATCGGTGTTCGCACACGGGATATCTTGATCTCCATGGTCTCTTTCGACGATGCTCATCTTGTCCCCTAAGTTACCATAAGCACCTTTTAATCTTGTTTTAATCCTTGCGTTGCCACTCATTCCACTCCTTCCTGATCGCACGCACTACATCACCCGCGTTGCACAGAACCGTTGGTGATTGTCACCACCTCTTTTGAGCTCGGAATCCCACCGACATTTCGCTATGTTCAATTGAGCACCAATTTAGCCTGCATCACTCTCAACCTAGAACTAACCTTCTCTGTCGTTGGTCAGTGGCCCACTCATAGTGCTTCCGTTGCAGAGCCGAGATTGTCAATCCGCTATGGCGTACTCTGTGATTTCAAGCAAATACTGTAGGTGCCTATCTGGATCGACTTGAGATATGCTCATCACTCTCCTGCCTAGTTTCATGCCAGGTTCATCAGTGGCGATTAGCTTGAGCACAAAGGAATGTTGCCGTTGGTGAGGCAATTGGCAAGAGTTAAGCAGGGATGCTTCGGATTATTGGGGTACGTTGACAATGTTTTTTACTGGGTATATTGGTATCTGAAGTGGTGATCTACATGACAACCAGATCTTTCACTGAAACGTCAACACCTGGATGCCTCTTGTAATGCCTCAAGCCCTTCATTTTCGCAGCCATGCCAGCAACGGGCTCCCTCTCACCATGACCCTGCCTTAAATTATCTCCCTTGAACGGAGGCTGGTCAACAGCCTGCTGGCCCTCGTCGAGCCTTGGGTCGTCTACCTTCAAAAGTGGATGCATCTTGAAGATCCTCCTCAACGTTTCATCATCCAGATCAAGCAAAGCCTCTGCGAGTCCAGGTTCCTCGCGAGTCCCCTTGAGCTCAGCGCTCTGCAACTGCTCTGCCTCTGCTTTCACGTCAAACACACTGGTCGCATCTGCCCTGATTCGAATTGACACGGAATTGTAGACCTGTCGGTTAAGTTTAGTCAGTCGCCAGTTCAAAAAACGAGGCACAAGTCGCACGACTTACCACCTTGACTCTAGGGAACCATGCATCGGACGTCGACCATGCCCAAATGCATAGAAAAATTATGTTGATGAGGATGAGTACACCCATTGCAGATATGTGGCGTTTGCTCTGCTTTACTGACTGCTTCGTCTACGATAGCGTGTGAGCGTATTTTATTGCTTAATGGTAAAGCGCACCGATCTTCTCCATATACAGATATCATACTTTCCATCGGAGGCACCAGTAGCAACTGTATGGGTGTTGGGCGTTGAGTAGGCCTTACAAAAGGTGAGTATTGGCTTTCATCTCCAGTTTCTATGTAGCTGACGAACTGCAACTGTCTGAATCATCTGATTTCGATTCCCGTGAAGCAGTTCTTGCTTCGGCTTCGTGTCTGCAATCGAAAACACGTAGACTTTACCGTGGTCGCTTCCACATACGATGGCCCTTCCGCCCTCGGCGAAAACCCCACATTTGACATACTTTCTTGCTGATCTGACTGGAAAGGTGCGAACGGGGGCGGGACGATTCGCAGAATAAAGGTCAAAGCCATCGGCCATGTTATCGATCAAAAGTTGCCCAGTCCCTGGGCACGAGCTTACATTTCCTCTATAAGATCGGTAAGGAATCGACACAGCCTATAATGCCACGCACTCACATAGAAGACTTCAGGTTCCTTGTTTGCTTCACAGCCGAGGTCTCCGCGTCTCTACAATACCTAGTCCTGTCTTAGACTATTCATTAAAGAGCAGGGACAAACCCTTACATGGTGCCGTTTTCCATGGTGAAGATTTTGACAGATTCTCCACGGTCGATGAATACCAAGGCACAAGGAATTGCGGCAATGTCAAGCTTATTTGTCCAGAGTTCCAAGAGGTCCATGCCTTGAAGACGAAGCATCTTAACCTCCCCATAGTGGCTGCTCACAGCAACACGCGTAAAGTGGGAATCAAACGCGAAGGTTTCGACGCTGTCTCCATGGCTAAAGACCGGTAGACACGATGCTTCGACAAAATCGGCCTTGGTATTTTCAGCGTGTGGATACGAACATATTCTAAATACTTACTGTTTTTCGTTGCCTGTGATAAAGTAGTAAATAACCACGTTCCGTCCCGAAGCAAAGCAGCTCTCCCATTGGACTTGGTTCGACATTCAGAAACTTGATGCAGGTGATCTGTCCCCAAGTACGGCTACGGTCAGCCAACTTTTGATATGGTCGAAAGACTTGGAGGTCCCATATCTGAACTTCTTCATCATCTCCTCCGCTGGCCAGAAGGGTACCATTCACATTGAATGCGAATGTGTTTATTAGGCCTCCATGGCCCTCGAGCGTTGCAACCAGGCGATAGCTCTTGATAGTTGTTACCTGACTCTGCATAGGAAGTTTAGTACAAACCTTGTTTCGTGTATCGAGGAGATCATTACAATGTTCGGCGAGGTAAGAGAGCATCGTATGCAGTATGTCTATGATCTGCTTCCAAATGCGTGCAGTTATATTTTGTCAACCTTATTGTTTGAACTACGCGACGCGCTTTACAAAAACTAGACAATTTAGACAACCACTGATCCATTGTAGAATGGAATCGGATCAAAGAACAAGGCGCTCCATGATTAGTCGCTAAGTTACTAACTCCAGGATTATTGTTTTTTTGTTGTTTTTGTACAGTAGAAGGAATACTTAGCTTGGAAGAAAGGCACTACACCATATAAGTAACTCTAGAAAGTTGAACTTCAAGCTATCTACGTAACTCATGGACTTGAGACTAAACTCCCATCTTCCCCTCATCACGCCACGAATCGAATTTTCAACTTTGTTTCAGCCACGGCCACCTACGACCATCACTCCCCGTATCGACTTCGCAGATTTGTGGATAGGAGGAGACAATTCTGCTTCCCACGCCATTGAGGATGTTGATCCTTCCGATGACGAAGACTCTGCATCAATGGATCTCAACTCCCCGGAATCAGAGTCAGACAATGAAATGCCTTCCAACAATAACAGAAAAATTCTGAAACCACCAGGCGCACCAGGATGTCCCAATTCGGGGGGATACAATGTTGAGAATGAACTTCGATCTTGGGGACCTGACAAGATCGCTCAGGTGATGGTAAGGTCTGAAAGCTTGTTGGGCTGAATATGCTGCTGATGACACAAATTCCAGAAATTTGTGAAGTTGAACGCTGACGAATGTCTGGACACCTCTCAGAGCTATAGTAAGCAAAATTCGTCCGAGATCTCAAAAATTTGTGGAATGGTGTGTACAATTGATTACTCAGATCAATGATTACTCCTAATATGTTTATCAGACCGCAATCCAGTTTCCAATTGTTGACAAATATGAAAACCACTGGCCAGTTCGAGATATTCTAAAACTTCACCTTAAATATATGAGTGAGATCTATCACAAGCAGGAGGGACCATCCAAAGCGAGGACTAAGATCGGAGGAAGGAAGTAAACACAGGGATATATCTAGTCAGGATTCTTTCAATTGTTATCCAAATCTTTTAACGCACAATTGCAATGAGCAGGTGATATACGTAAATACCAAACATTACATAAAATACCAAATGGTGCAGACAAAAACGGTAACTCACTGGATATAAGAGCAGTTGCACGAACAGAATCCAGGTCAAGATTTTATACCCCACTACTTTACTATCCTATGGCTCTGTTCAATTTCCCTTTCGGGAGACCAACAGCATCGAATGATGTTGAAATGAGCGGAAGCGAGGTTTGTTGTCTAAATTTGGCGTGTGACCTCTCTAACTCTATCCAGCGTCACAGCGCCAAACCAGCGTCGCTGGCGACCACACCAGTTCTGCATGTATACCCTCCTCAGCCAATTAGCCAAGATAAAAACCCACTTTCCTTACACAACAGTTCTTACAGTCCTCAGACGCCAACCCATTCTTTTCTGAGCCATCGAAATACAACTCCAAATACCCCCACACCATCTTCGTGCGCTTCTCTGGATTTCCCAACTACGTGTCCTCAAACGCTCATCCAGACATCATCAGTGCTCTCAGGACCATCTCTGGCCTCCACTTCGACCCAATCTGTTGACAATCAGCTGGCAGTCGCACTAAGACCTCGTATTCCTGCTCGAAGACGCATCCGTGACGATGAAGATCCATTTGCTCCTTTACAGGGAGAATGGCCAGGATACAAAGTACAGGTGAGTATTTTGGTCATTTCATATTGAAGATAGTAATGAAAGAATAGGCGCCCATTGTGAAATGCCGGGTGATGGAAATCGAAGATCCTAACAAGGAGAAGGTCATCCAATCCCAATCTGTGTTAATACAGATGCTAAGAGATCAAGTAAGTGCATTTCTTAAAAATAAATGCTTATGTTCATATATTTTTTAGTTATCGGAAAGTACCAACCTGATGCAGACCCTCCGAGAAGAGATAAAGAAGAGGGATGACCAGACGTTGAAGACGCAACATGATAATGAAGCTCGGATACGAGATGTTGAAGCTCAGCTACAGCAGGAAATTGAGAGCAGGCCTCGACTAGGAGAAGATTGGCCAGGGCAACCACTAGACGAAGAAATGGAGTTGATTACCACAGAGGTTGCAACGGCATTGAGTGTCGTGGCCGGGAAGCAAAAGGCGAAGTCTTCTGAAGGCTCGAATATCAACATCCAAAACAGCGCAAGGCAACAGGGCAGAGGGCGCAGGGTCGCTTTCCAGGATGAAGAATGTCGCACTGCTGATTTTGAGATGGACAGCGATGGAGATCGCCGAAATGCAGGGACTTCCTACCAATTTCAAGAACCTGACAGCCCGCTGCCGGTGGTAGGTCCTCCCTAAATTTGTGTACTCATGATTAATGTTCTTTTCAGCCAGTATCGAGAGTTCCGAAGCCTATGTCATATAAGAGGCCTCGGGGTGGAAAAACCAAGCTCAAGGTAAACCCGCCCGTTCCTCCTCGCCTATTCCTGGATGAAAGTGACGGAGAGGAGTTTCGGCCATCTTCCAACTCAGGCCGCCCGCCGACATCGCCATCCTTTCGCACTCCTGCGACTTCAGGTGTACATGGGCTTAGCTTATTGGCTGCAACTAGAAAATCTGACCACTCGCCAGCCTTCCAACCAGGGCATCGAAGCCAAGCTTGACGCGCTTCTTGCTCTTCTTCAAGGGTCTTCCGAAAGGAATTTCCAGGCAACTCCACCAACTCGCAGAGCCCCCTATAGCTCCATGTTCCATACGCCAACCGTTAGGGGTCCCAAGCCAAAGGGAAGGAATGAAACATTAGTAAGCCATACTACCTGTTCGAATTCTCCGGAGCAGTGCAGACCGATATCCACAGACGTTTGTTTGGAAACAATTGCATTCCCTTCTCGGTATCAAGAGTACCGCAGGCATCGCAAAGTATAGCAATGAGATATTCTCTAACAACACGCCGTTGCAGCGAAGGATGGCCGCGTATGAAGAGCATGGCTTTGGACAGCCAGACCTGGAGCCTATGCAAGTCAACTGGAAGGTTTTCAATGGAAAGTGGAATGAAACACTGTGCGAACGGTTTGTGGAACACTGTGTGAAGGCAGGCCTTGGCGAGGGCGACCCCAATGAAGACGAACTTCAGCAGGTTATGAACATATTTTGGGAGCGCCTGGAGCACATTCGAACATGGATTCAAACAAATGCTCCAAAGAAAACGGAGACTGCTGAGGAGGCAGAAATTCGAAGCGCCGAGAGGCACCATGCTAATCTCGAAGTTGCAAGGCGAAACACGAGAAGACAACAGGTATGTATTTCAGTTGATAGTGTCACTCCGATCTCTGATCTTGGGTAGACATATAACTTGCGCATCGATACCTGCTTGAGTTACTTCCCAGATGACGGGGAGCCAGCTGAGGAGGCATGGGAAGACCATCTCGCGGTTATTGAAGCACTGGGAGCTGAGGGCCAGAGCTCAGACGAGACCGACGAAGAGGATCCAAACACATACAACGTCCGAATCCTTCCATGGCGTAGCAAAGAATTAGTGAAGAAGGTCTCGACAACTGATGCAGCCAGAAACACGACCAATGCGTACGGCAATCCAAGACCCAGCAACAGGCCTCGTATTCGAAAGCGAAGAAGGAATGCGCAGCAGTCCCAGAGAAAGGCACCCAGGGGAAAGCCGTTGAATTATTACGATCAGGCGTGGTATAGTGGTTTAACACATGGGCAAAAGCGAGCATTAGGCGTTCTTCCAGCAAAGACATTCTTAGATACCAGCGTTGATGATAGTTATTAGCGTTCTTGGCCTGTGTATACGGTGTTGTCAGGTTACGCACCATTTGTATTTAAATAATAAATAGAACGAGCACAATATGCTTGATAACGAACATTTACATCTGCGCCACCACAACAAAGAAGCCAGCACGCGCCGAAAGCAGTTGCAGACGATCGCCAACATACATTTCTCATGAACTCATCTCAAAACGCAGCGTCTTCCATCTTAGAGGAATTTCCACAACCGAATACCAGGCATTCTGTGCCGGATAGAAATGCTCCCAGAGGTCGTCGTTCGAACAAAATTATCACACCCATGCGAGTCGCTCTGCGACCACTCGAATCGCACGATTACTTTAGGGGATTTCCCAACTTATTATTTTTCTTGTGATTCAAATATGTCTCAAATTCCTGGTTATAAGTCACAAAAACTGCTCGAGGCAGACTGGTTTGAGAAGGGGACCGGGGTACAGACAGCATTTAAAGAACTGGTACATATTCAAACACGGCGCACAGCTGGAAAGCACGGCCGGAGAGTGGCGTTTCTACTAATTAACTTAGCTTGGTGACTGCAAGAATTTGTGACTCAAAATATACCTATTCTCTACCTTTTTTCACATCCGAGTCCTCTGTCAGGTCTCGTGAAGATTGCGTTCCGGGCTGCACTTCTGTGAAAATTGCATGAATGACAAACTGGTCTTCTGATGTGATCTGCCCGACGGGAGTGCTCGCCTCATTCAACTCAAAACCTTTGGGAGCTAGTCAGGGAGAGTAGTCACGGCTAAACAGGGAAAGCTTACCAGATCCAATAATGATCGGACTTTGCTGTGTAGCTGCACGGCCTGCGGTTTCTTGGAGCATTGTGCGTATGGCAGCGCGAGTTTCATCAAGAGAAAAGTGAGAAGGAACATGCACAGATCCCAGGTATCTTGGCACTGTGTTGTGGGAGGTAATAGTGACCTCTCGATTGCCTGACATGGTGCCTTGCACAGGGCTTCAAAGGAACCAAACAGGACGCAGCGAAGTCTTAAATAAAGCCGTTTACGCTTTGGTCCATCTACCCCATTTGAAATTGGGAACAATTTCACTGTGGTGGCCATATCAGGAATTTACTCACGTTCATTACAACTGCAGTTCGCCCTACTTATCTACTGCGACATGCGCTTAACTCAACTTAACTCACCATGTCGCACATCCAAAAACCTACCATCAACATTCACTATGTAAAGCCTGATTTTTCGTATATCAGTGTCTCAGCGACAGACACTGAACAGCAAATATATACCGAAATTAATCAGGGCCATTCGGAACATGAAAGTTCGAAGTCTTCCGTTGTTTTGGTACGGAGTAAGTGATTTGATTCCAATTTCCCACATATTCCTGAATATCAAAGGTTTCGATGAAAATTCCCCTGCATCTATTGGAGACAGGGAAATACACGCCATCGTCCCCAGGATAACTGACGAAGAGTTGGTGGCTGAGTGGATGTCTCGGGAGGAGAAGTTCCGCTATGAGACATATGCCCAGGTGCAAAGCCTCTTCGACGGCATCAAGGACTCAGAGAAATTAATTCGGGAGTTAAGGGATGAGGAGCAGTGCTTGAAAATTAGTTTGGAAAGCATGAAGAGGAGTCGTGAAGATGACCTTGGACCACTCCGACGATTGGTGGAGGAGCTAAAGTTGATCACGTGAAGAGATGTCAAAATCAGTGAAAGATTGTGTGTTATCTTAATACATATATCAGTCTTATCAGATAAAGAAATGGGCATGATAATTATAAAGGGATGTACTGTGCTGTTATGATTAGTACTTATTTATAGCCTTCTTAGATCACATCGGGAAGTCCTTTACGAAGGTGGGATCGCAGCAGCCCTGCTCCCGAGTCTTGCCTTCCCATCACCATGTCGCAGACCATTGAGGTTGCCGTCTACGAAGCAGATCCCACTCACATGCAGGTCTATCCTGTCTCGCCTCATCTTGGCGTACGCGAAGCCTATCTTGGCGTACGCAGCCACGTTTATCAAGGCCAGAAAGCTATCCAGGGCAGGATTATTCTAGCATCTCGTGAGTTTTTTTTTGCGATTCCAAGTCACTTAAATCTGAAAGAACTTACAGGAATTGAGACGAAATCAATTGGAGAAGTTGCTGAGGGTGGCGCAATGCCAGTCCACGCCGTCGTCCCCAGAACAGCGCAACTTGATGAACTTGAAGGAGAATACATGTCGCTGGTGCAGGCTGTGCTGCAGGGCAACCTGAATGATTATATGAAGAAGAAAAACAGTGAAACAAGGAAGTTGACTGACGAGTTATGGGGTAATGTCTGGAGAATACAGACTGAGATACAGAAGGAAAGGGATGGCCAAAGGAAAGAGATCAACGAACTGCAAAAGCAGGTGGAGGAGATGAAGAGGCGTTTTCAAGAAGCCCAGTGAAATGCTTGGCGACACTCTGTACAATTCAAACCTCCCTGTACTTGCGAATTTGTTATTTTGTACTAATCCGAAGTTCTCTGAAGATTGTGACCTGTGTTCTGTCTGGGATCCTCTGACGTAGTATTCGTTCAGCATATTTTTTAAATAGGTTTTCTTGACGTCTTTTTCAAGAATTGAGGCAAACATATAATTCAAAGCGGGATGCATACGCGGACTATGTGGGGACGTCTTTGAAACAAAATAAAAATAAAAAGTAAATGAATGCGAATGCCTCCGATGCATCCGACCAATTTTGGAATGGGCACCGTGCTTTGATCAGTCTTATCGGATGAGTTCAAATGAATAAGTATCAGAAATGGGTGATAAAGGTGACCATGTGATACTTTTCGCAGATCACATCGGGAAGTTCTCCTTTACGAAGTGGCCGCGAGCGCTCCCAAGTCTTGACTCCTGTTACCATGTTGCAGACCATTGAGGTTACCATCTATGAAACAGATCCCACTTACATGAAGGTCTATCCAGTCTCGCCTCATCTCGGCGTAGGCGAAGCCTATTGGGAAGTACGCAGCCATCAAGGCCAGAAAGCTATCCAGGACAGGATTATTCTAGCATCTCGTGAGTTTTTTTTGCGATTCCAAGCCACTTGGATCTGAAAGAACTTACAGGAATTGAGACGAAATCAATTGGAGAAGTTGCTGAGGGTGGCGCAACGCCAGTGCATGCTATCGTCCCTGGAACAACACAGCTCAACGAAGGAGAATACACGCAGGCTGCGCTGCAGGGCAATCTGGGCGACCAGAGGGCGGAGATGAATAGAGATATGAAGCAGTCGATTGACCAGTTAAGGGGCAGTGTTCGGAAAATAGAGACTGAGATGCAGAAGGAAAGGAATGACGAAAGGACAGAGACCAACGAACTACTCAAGCAGACGATGGAGATACAGATGAGAATACGACTCTAGGAGGAGGAACTAACACTATTTTATGATTTTACCTTCCAATATAAAGGGACGATTCCGTCACCAGAGCCTTGCTGCGTGAGCCTGAGAAAACTGGATCAAGGATAAAACTATCGTAGATGTGTTCGGAAAGTAACAGAGTACTGTACAATAATGAAACGTCAGCCTTTCACTCGGAAAATTTGCGTTTATTTGAGCAACGAACCTCAATTTCAACAAAACCATCCATCTTAAGGTAGAGGTGTGACATCGTGGAACAATGACAAGCATAAGATAGGGATACAGGTTACGACGATTTAGGATCTCCTCATCATTTCTGTAAGCTAACACACCCTGCGCTTAATCTAACGCTGGACTAAGAAGCTATTGCACCCCCAAACGATAATCCAAAACTACTGACCTTGCTAGTATGTGTCAACTATGCGTTGGATTACCTCAACAGAATAATACTTTGTTTTCTTGTCAACGGTCGAGTAAGGAGTAACTTACGACTCACGAGTATCCGGGTTGACTGATCCGGATCTGATTACCTAATTCCTTTTCAAGAAACTGACGTGTGCCATCGTTTTTCTTTCCTTCAGTCAACAGCCTGCTTAAGTGCAGGCGTGTCAGATTGACACGAACCATGAGAGACGTGTAGCCTGATAGGCTAAGAGTCACTGTTCCAGTATCCACGAACAGGGGCACGTCTTTAGGTGGTTTTGCTTGACTACTGCGTCAGCCGCAGCACGTCGATGAGGCGTTCCTGGATTTACGTGGGCAGAGGAATGCCTGGGAGTTGCAGGTAAAGAAAAAACAGGCTCTACTAGACCCTGAGCCAGTGAGTACTTTTTGAGTCGAAAATAGGACTGAATCTGAATTGTAGTGTAGGCCAAGTTCCCGGTTCCCAGGCCGAACTTGAAGAAGTTAAAGGACTCTAAGCGGCCCAAGTCCACAGCGATATTAGAACGCGACGCTTTACGAGATGCAAAACGTATAACCCAACTGTGGGAACGACGTGCCCCTTCGTATCGAATCAAAGGACTGAGGCTGAAAGACCTTCAAGAGAGGTCCAAGAACGATAAAAAGGACATATCTATTATGAATGGAGTAGTGGCTGAAATGAAATCAGGAGCTGCCGACGAATGTTCTGGCAAATGGTTTGATGAGGAGGGTAATCTGCTCTTCGTTGCTTTTGCTAACAGAATCCCTTCCAGACTTGAAGGTAAGCTCCCCCTTGATTGTACTCTTTCGCGAACTAATTTTTTTCTAAGAAGATTCTCTGAAAGATTTGGCTCCTCGTAAGGCTTCCGTGAGTTCTCATTTAATTTCTTCGAGTGGATTAGTTGACTAACCTGTTGAAAATTTATTATGGTTTCAGTTCTATCCTGGATCGAAAGGTCGTACTTTAGCAGATATTGAAAAAGCTAAAGATGTTATTTACGAGGGGCTTCCAGTATGCGGTTTACTGAAAGATATTACTACTTAACACGCTAACTGATATCTTAGTCATGGATATTACAACGCACTCATGAGGCCACGCAAACTCTTGCGTCTGTTCTGCATCCAGTCGCTGACGATCGCGACGTACGCCACCCTAATGATAAGATCATGTTGTATCCTACTGAGGCTGATGAGGAGTACACTCGAGAAGGTGTGCAACTTCAGCCTGCGAGTGCGGTGGGAGAGAGAGCTGGTGTGGCGCATCTAGTTCACTCCTGGCATCAGCAAGGTCATAAGGTGAGAAATTCTTTATTCTTTATTCCTTTAATGACAATCAAGTAGAAAGGGACCTTCACTCCTTCGAAAGATATGCTACGCGGCTGCAACTCTGGGATGGAGGCCAGACGATACTTTATCTCCACCAGGCCTCTTGCGATTTATTTAGGGGAAATGTTCAAGGTATCTTTTCCTGCGTATTACGACAAATACCGAGCTGCTTTTGCGGCTGGTATCTGGTTCACTGAAGACCCAGGACCGTGGATTGCGAGGGCTATTGTCTATAAACTGCAAGTTAGTACCCACGTTGACGGACTTGACGACGGTCCGACAGCCATCTTCAATTTTGGATACTATACTGGAGGAGAACTCTATATTCCTGATTTGAAATTGAAATTCCAGTGAGTCTTTTTGATTGATTTAACAGTCTTGTATTCTAATTTGCGACTATCTAAGATATGGTCCTGGTCACGTTATGATATTTCTAGCAGGACAAGTATATCATCATATCGCAGAGTGGAAGCCAGCGGCCTGAGTCCTGGTAGAATTGGAAATGTGTTTTTCTTTCCTCAAGCCACTTACGAGAAGCTCAAGGGAAGACCTTACAAATGGAATATCGTCACCCCCACAGGGACCTCGCCTGACGCAACTAGTTGATTACAACCTCTTTCGTACTTGGGCAACTCCAAGGTCTACTATTGTAGCTGTTGATTTTATATATTTTGATCAGATAGTAGAATACTACCTCTACGAATGTCGTTTGAGTAGGGTACCATATCGCTTTTACCCTGTTCCTCGTTCGAGACTTATAAACACTCTTCCAAGTTTTACCACCCATATTTCACATCTAAAGAGGTCGAATTACTTTCAGAAAAGCAACGAGAACTGCCGCACAGGAAGATAACAGTGCGTGTACTTTCGTTGAGAATGTCGCTGTGAGAGTGGGATTGTGAGTTCAAGTTTCATAGTTTTCTAGATCTAACTATTTTGAAAAGCCCAAGGCAAACGATTGCCACTTCTCAGATGTTATACCATCATTTTCATTTGTTCTTTGCTCGCAAAGATTTTCAGTACTACGTCATCCGTCGCCACACCCTTTTTTTTGCATAAATTTTAAGGACCTCTCCGAGTCTCTTGTTTGTCTCAGCGACACACTCAAAAAACCACAGGAACTCCTTGCCATCAGTTCCCGACATCACAGCAAAGCCGAAGCACCATGGTGGAGATGTCGATCTGGACATTATGGATCCTGGTGTACGTGGAACTCCTCTTGCTGTACACTCACCTTTTCAAAATTAAAATCAATACCACAGATAGTCAAAGCAGACAGGCAGCATCTTATGGCCGTTGAGCAGTTGATCCTCGAAACGATATATTTCAACTTTACATTGAAGATGCCATTTCCCTACCTTATAAATCAATAGTCCGAATCCTCCCCTCGGGGTCCTTATGGTCAGGAGTACTGAGTATTTATCTACAACCTCAACGGCCCAGTTTTAACCAAGTTGTAACTCAAGCGAGCGCTTCACACTCGGGCTGCCGCACTGAAGTGCTGTGACCTGGCTGTGACTGATGTATCAGACGATTACAATGCTCTTATTTCACCGTGCGATGGGCATCTTAGCAGCGCCTCGCACAGCGTGCACTGTATTTAACCATTTACCAAATTTGTCATTTGTTAATTGATTTTGGATGTATTTAAATATATTTTTTGAATTTATTGTTTTCTAATTTGTCAAATGGAATTTCTGTTCTTTTTGTTTAGAATCATCTGACATCCAACATTCCCTTGCAGTTGTGTGTCGTGGTTAAAATCCTTTACAAAGCTTTCATTTGGTAATCAATTCACAAATTGTCCGAGTGTTTCCTCTTGGACCAATTCAATTGAGGATTTAAATTACTTATTTGGATAGCAACTTCGTAAGAGAAATATGCTAAGTTCAACCAACCTGTTTTCCATCGCTAATGCTGTCCAAGATTTTTAATTTGCTGGAAGCGGCTTTTGGTCCAGAATTTATCTTTTTCTAAGAAATTGAAGTGATTTTTAATATTTTATTTGCCTCCAATTTAATAAAGATCCAAATCCAATTTCTAAATTTATGTACCAGAATAGGATTTAAGAGTGCTCCTTAATAGTTGGACCACAGCAGTGTTGGACCAAGAACGGTTTGTGAGCCACATGTTGACTTTGCTAACCTCCCATTTGGATACTGTGCAATTACTGCATTGGGGCAATATGATTTCACAAAGGGAGGTCATCTTGTTCTTTGGGAATGCAAGCTGATTATCGAGTTCCCACCTGGAGCTACAATACTGATTCCATTAGCAATTGTAAAACACTCTAATATTTCTATTGGGGAGAAGGAAAGGAGGTACTCCTTCACACGGTATGCTGCAGGGGGTCTATTCCTGTCAAAGCTGAGTTTTCTGCTATCAAATCCACAGAGAACATGGATGTCATCTGCATGACCATTATCCTCAGATGCAATCACCTCTTGAGGACAGTAAGCTAGATTGTATGTTCCACTATCTGTTAGCTAGCTGAAGTCTTCAATGACTGGAATTTGGCTAAAACAGATCATATATCCAGCCTGGCTTTCTGCAGTCCTGCAAAATTGCAATGGGTCCAAAAAAGGAAATTTCTAGCATTTGGTAGAACTGAGTGAGGGATTACAAATCTTCTAAAATCATGTGATTAGCTGCTATAATTAGCTAGGTATAAGCAGTACAAAATATTGTGCTCAGGCTTTGTTCAGTCTAAAAATAGAACAATTTACAATAAGATTGATAAATAGAGTTTATTGATTAGAAATATATATTATTTGAATAATTAGAATAAATCTAAATTTTGATTACAAACATGTTTTGATTCATCAAAATTGATAGCTAAATATATCAACCTTCACAGTCAATCTGGTGCTCAAGGGTACAACATCTCGCAGCATCATCCGCTTGTATGTCAATCAACACTCAAAAGAGTTTGTCACTTTGAACTCAGATGCTGTCGCACCACCCATCTCGCCATTGGAAGTGCCCCCTCTCCTTCAAGAAATGCAATAGCACTCCCACCTTCATCTCTTCCTCAACTCCAAGAAAAAAAATCAGAGCTCTATGTCAGCTTGTTGTGCTTCCAAGAGGCAAGAAGGCATACAAGACTCCCCTTGGTGATACTCTCTGGGAAGGAATCATTCTTTACATCTGCAAAAAAGGACTGGACTCACCTCTCAACATCAGGGGAATCCTGACATTGGCTCTGATGTGCATGTTTTTCTTCAAACCAGCTGTGAAACCGAATTGACTAATTGTCTCCTTGATAGAGAGGGCCCATCTGATCCCTGGCAGCCACTTCCGGCTGAGAAAGCCCTTCAGGACTATGCCAGGTTCCTCCATAAATACATATATGCTCTTCTTCTAACCAAAAGCTGTACACTCATGTCCAGTTACAAGTTCAAGCTCACTGATGATGAGAGGCATCTGGCAATGAAACTAATAGATGTGCTTGAGACGAAGTGGAAAGAGGATCAATGTACTGCTGAAAGTGAAGAGGAGGACAAGGACAAGGACAATGAGGACTATGCCGATTATGAGAAGGAAGAGGAAGAGGATTCCGATGACAAGGAGGAGGAGGAGGTAGAGGATTGCGAGAATGATGACGATGACTACGATGACTATCTGGATGTGGTGTTCGAACCTGTCTTGGAAGATGGCAAAAGATTTGACTCTGATCTTGTACAGATCATCCACAATTTTGTTCGATCTGTCATATACTCAAGAGCTAATAGTAGGTCAGCCCCAACATCGCACCGTACACCTTCCAAATGGGATGACCCCATTGAGCCGTTCATAGACATTTACTGCCTTCAATCTGACACAGCCATGTAAGCTAGATGAGCCCTTCAAAACCTGGCAACTAGCAAATGTAGTTCATACATCCTGACTGCCAGTTTGCAGTCTGTCAACTGGCAGTAGGCTGTAGGAGACAATGGCAGTAGAGCAAATACCTGCCGTATGGGCAGTACTGTGTAAATAGTGATCAACAAAGCAGGAAACAGTGCCTGAAGCAGTATGCAGGCTGTAGCACCTCATCAGGCACTGTTTTAGGCAGGGAAAAATTTGGAAAATAATGTACTAATATTTCTTTATTATTCTATACAGTGAGCACAGGGTACAGGTGGCAGGAATGGATGGATTGGGAGGGGCGCTGTTGGATGATGATATCTATTTTTAGTTGGATTTCGGAGAAGTCGTTCCATTGTGGTGATGTCATTGATGTCCTGCATAAACCCAAGAAAGCCCATCAAGAAGCGGCAGGCTGTTCCAAATACAGTCGAAACTCCAATAACCCATAACCCTAATAACCCATACTTTCGGATTACCCATACATTTTTGAATTTCCCAACTTCGTTAGCAGAGGGATATATAAAAACCCATACATTTCTGATACCCAATAACCCATACCCTTTTCAGTTGAAAACCCATAGGTGGAGCACTTATTCGGGTGCTGGATATGGCATGTCAACGAATTATATTTTGGTTGAAATCTTTTTACACTCGTTCGGCTCATGGGACCACCTCAAAAGACACTCAATATTCTCAAAAATGCATTTTCTAAGCTAAAGAAATCTACTGAAAAGCGTCGAAAGGCTCTTCTCAGCCGTCTTGCCAAGAAAGAGAAGCTGACAGACGCTGATGAAGCTTGGCTTGATGGTGACAGAAACTTAGTTGATGAAGAATGTGTCATTGACACACTAGATGCTGCCTCTGACTTCGAACGAGGTGTGGAGCAGCTCTCAGACAATGGAAAGGCTGCATTAGACAGGATAAGACAGGCTGCTGGAGACAATGTCAGCAAGAAAAGGAAACGTACGTGTATGGTTGAAACTTGAAGCCTGGTAACCCATTCAATGCTTATTTAACAGGTCCAGACATGATTCCAAAGCCAAAACCTTTGCAACCGGTGGCCATAGCTGTTGCCAGCAATTCCGAGTCAGCAAACAAGTTCCAGTCCAAGGGAAAACAGAAACCTGGACCGAAAGTGAAGGAGAAGCCACCTGTGTTTACAAAGAAGGAAAATGCGACTTTAGCGCAACATATCGAAATTCTAGACTGGTTTCACGCAAATGGTGAAAATCAATCCAAGACTGCTTGCAACTTTGATCCTGTCTATCCGAATCTCAAACTCAAGCAACCAATCATTTCTGAATGGGTCAAGGATGAGCAGAAATGGCAAACATGATGGGAATCAGAGCAGGCGACAGAGCACAACACCAAGCAGAGACGGCAGACACATCATCCACAGGTGACCGAGATGCTTGATCTGTGGGTATCGCAGGCAATGGGATGTGGGATTATAGTGACAGGCGAGGTTCTTCGTCAGAAATGAGCGGCATTTGCAGAGCTTGTTGGGATACCAGAAGAGGACCGCCTCAAATTGAGTGACGGTTGGCTAGGAAAATTCAAAATCCGCAACGGGCTGCGAGATCTTAAGCGACATGGAGATGCTGCATCTTCAGATGCCGAAACTATTGAGGAAGAGTGGAAACGTGTCCAAGAACCCATCAAAAAATATGGCTACAAGTTACGAGACATCTTCAACACGGGCTTGTTCTATGGGTATGTGATGGAAGATGGCATTCAAGGTTGTGGCTGACGAAACTTAACAGTATGCCACCTGATCATGGTCTGTCGGACAAGAAGCGTTCTGGGGTTAAGGGAAACAAAGTCCGCCTCACATTCGCGTTAACTTCAAATGCAGACAGGTCAGTTAAGAAAGAAGCTTTTATTATTGGCAAAGCAAAAAAACCACGTGCGTTTGGTGGGAAGTTTGGCCATCAGCTTGGCTTTTATTATCGTAACAATGCTAAAGCTTGGATGACTGGTGCACTCTACGGAGAGTGGATCAAGAACTGGGATGATGAGCTTCGTCGTGAGGGGCGCAAAATCCTTCTTTTGCAGGACAACTGTACTGGTCACATCGTTCCGGAGGGCTTGACAAATATCCATGTCGAAAATTTCTCTGCAAATTTGACACCTCATGTGCAGCCGATGGATGCTGGCATTATCCGGTGCTTCAAGGCACACTATCGTGCACGATACATACAGCGTTCAATTAACCGATACGATAGTGGCATCACTCCATCTGCAATCTACAATATTAACCAACTCAAAGGCATGCGTCTTGCTCAAACTGCTTGGCACAAGGTTGATGCATCCACAATCTGCCATTGTTGGCTTAAAGCTGGCATCCTTCCGAACTCAGCCTTCCCAACCAACAACCTCTCCCCTCCCTGAATTACTATCTCCTCCTTGCTTCATGCTGATGACCCTGTGAAGTCTGCAGAAAGGAATGTTGATAGATCTCTTGATGAGCTTGAGCAAACCGGTGTTCTTCAGCATGTAAATCAGTTGAATCTTGAAGATCTCTTGAATCCGGAGCCAGAACAGCAGGTTGTTGAACAAGTGACTGATGAGGAAATTTTTCACATGGTCATGGCAAGCCATGTGGCGGAGGAAGATATGGAGATTGTTGGGGCAGCTGATGACAAGGACGATGATGCTGAGATTTTGCCACGTCCATCACGACAGGCTGCATTAGAGGTGGCAATAACTCTTGAAAGGTATGTCAGCATCCTTGAGGAGCCCTATGCACGCAAGTTAGAAACACTCCTCTTGTCTTTTGGCCGTTGTCACGTACCGTGACATCATAGGACATATCACCTGACCTCCGCCATCTTCCCACACGCTTCCGCACTCTCCCGCGCCCCTCCGCAGTTTTTCCCGCTGCTCCGACGTTTCTTCTTCCTCCCGCTGCTCGTTTCTATTCCCGGCGCGATTCTGATCACTTCGGAAGATGTCACAGGTTGGATTTCTACCCTACAACCCCCTTCTGCCCTCATTATCCTTTGATTCTATTGTCCCTATCCCATTGTCCTTCCTTCCATTATCCCTCCAGTCCATTATCCCTCCATTGTCCATTGT
>Ga0307517_10003364_pt1 | contig 24885 bp, 9 predicted proteins | sample 23_EM_MG_FD_194515 | JGI IMG/M metagenome (GOLD analysis project Ga0307517, IMG submission 194515) | Populus trichocarpa ectomycorrhiza microbial communities from riparian zone in the Pacific Northwest, United States - 23_EM | ecosystem: Host-associated > Plants > Roots > Unclassified | place... | reverse complement strand
TGATTTGTCATAAAGTAGAATAAAAAAAATTTCTTGCCACCCCCGGGGACCCCATTTTGTCCCCAATTGTTTTTTTTTTATTAATAGAATGAAAAGGGAAACTGGGAAACAGAGGGAGTTGAAGAAAGAGAGAAAGGGATTTCAGCTTGTTTCACGGTGTAATTGTGATTATTTTTAAAAATATTTTTTATTTAAAAATATATTAAAATAATATTTTTGATTTTTTTAAAATTATTTTTAATATCAGCGCATCAAAATATCTAATTAAAAACACCAAAAACATATTAATTTGAAGTAAAAAAAAATAAATTTAAATTTTTTCAAAAACACTTTTAAAACACACAAACAAACATGACCTAATAATTTGCTTCAACAACCAGCAAGGTTGGTGTGAGTTTTATGGAAATTGGTATTTGAAAGATGGCAGGGGCGGCAAGGAAATGGGGCGATGCTACAAAGCCATTGAAGAATTGATTGGGTATTTTTAGGGTTCATGAAATTGAAAAATCATGGTAATTTTGGGTTGGTTTCAGAAGAGAAAAGAAGAAAAAGAAGATTAGGTCATGATCTGAGTTCAGGATTATGTTCTAGCGAAAAGAAAGAGAGAAATGTCGTTTGTTATTTTATAATATATTATGTATAAGGATAAATTGTTTTTTTTATTCTTATTTAAAAATTATTTTGACTTGGAATATAAACTATAATTTAAAAATAAAATGGACGTAAAGTGAAAAAAATATTAAACTTTAGGATTATTTGACTAACTTTCTTGTTTTGATTCATTTGCTCTTGTTTTCTTTTCTTGATCGGTGAATACTAATATTCGATTTACAATGAGGTTTAACTATTAATTAACTAATTATTAAGCTATATGAGAATTTATTTCTTCTATTTTTAATGCATTTATAATATTCTTTGAAAATAAAACTTAATATTAATCAATTTAATTGAAAAAATAACCTAAAATTTGAAAAACAATCTCTTTACAAATCAATAATCATCCTCTGAAGTCGTTTTCATGTCTTTCAAAATATCATGACAACTTTGAGCAATGCTACAAAAGATAATTTTATGCAATTATTTGGTTCTTTATTTTTTGAGTTTATTCATTACATATTCGTTAAAATGATCTTTTCCCGCTCCTGTAGCTATATGCATTTCGTACCAATTAATGAATAATTTTAGTGCTAATTAAACTGGTTCGATAATTACGATGTTGTGGGATCATACCATTTAATGTTCAGGCTAGAGCATTAATTAAAGCCTTATTAGCTCTGTTAAGAACTCAAAATTGTATTCTTAAGACCAAAGTAACAGTAAATTAATTATCCTATCATATTCTGACATGATCCAATTTTATTAAAACGTTAGTTTTTAATTATTAAATCCCAAATCTATTCAAATAAAAAACAAGAATCATGTAGAAATCGAAGATTTTAAAATTTCAATTACTCTATTATATATTTGAAATAAATATTTTCTTTGTGTGACCATAATATTCTTTTGTGGAGAAATTAAATTTGGTGATAAATAACAATGCTAAAAAGGTGAAATTAATTTCTCTATCCAATCTGCATAAATGAAATTCTTGTACTTTAGCTATATTTTATGAATATAAATATATACTACAAATATTTGATATCATCATTTATATTTATAAAAAGATTATCGCTGGTGGAAAATAATTAGGGGTATATATTTCGATGAATTTAAATAATTAATAAAGATATATATGACCATTTTTAAAAGAAATTGATTGTTATTCATGTAATGTTTTGTGACATATAATATTTTATAACATGCGATTAAAAAGAACCAAGAAAAACGTTTATGCCTATAGTTATTTTTCTATAACAGATACTTTGAATTTTTATAAAAATATATATATATATATCCGAGCACAGTATATTAACGATTCTTACGAGCCAGCTTAATTCTCCACCTCCTCGCAGCACGTATCCCGCTGAAAAGCCCACTGTGTCATAGGGACTTTACATTATTGCATCTCTATCATTCTTTAACCATTACGTCAGAAGTGTGATTTTACACGTTACAGGAGCTCTCCAATGGCTTTTCATCACATGTTGTCTTCGATGATTTCCTCACGGGATGCATCGACAAAATAGCATGAGATAGATACATAGCAACGGAACTTTTCAAAAAGAAGATGATGTCAATGAGCAAAAGAAAAGAAAAGGGAAGCTGATGCCTTTCAAGCTTAACAAACATAAATTAAGAACATACAATGGATTATTTGCACTAGGTTTATACCAAGCTGTGGGCGTTGATGTCCCTGGAGCTCCAATCCTCTTATGATAGACATCATACACTGTCCATTAACATAACATTACATCAAGAAATTAGGTCACTACTAAGGCAACGTACACACTAAGTGGGAACATCGGACAAATCAACAACACACACAATTATGTCCAGATGCACCAACTTTCCAGACAAGTTTTATTTTGGTCGAAAAGGCAAAAGCTATCATACCTAGCAATTACTCATTGTTATTATTATTGCTTCTTCTTCTTCTTTTTTTACTTTGACCATTGCACTTCTCGAAGCTGAACAGCACAAGTCAATTCACAAAGCCAGAGAAGGATGATCATGTTGGCCATGCATGCAATATACATATATTCTTTTGATTTAATCCAATCCAAATAAATGAAGACTTGATGTTTGGCTTAACATGCGTGAAATCTTCACGTACCAGAAACAAACCTTTTCATCTTACAATCCGACAACAAGGACGGAGACAGCCGTCTATACTCTACACATCTCCGTTTCAGGCTTTGGTTTGTCTAATGTTTTAAAAGCCGCCTGCCTGTTACATTGTCTCTGATCAATGCCTGAGTAAATGTCGCCTTTTTATTTTCTTTTTTCGCTTTAAAACGATGGATGGCAAACTTGTACACTCTGATACTCTCTACAGTAGACAAACAATTCAATAGCCGCCTTCTAAACCTGACACCTTTACTTCATCTCAAAGCTTAAATCCCTTCAATAAGTGCCCACATAATGTCCACTCGATACAGACAACAATCCTTTTAAAGCAAAAAACACAAGATCTTCTAAGCACGCGCTTGGACAACAAATGACAAACTTATTTTTATTACAGGCATGGCCCTCCATAAACACCCGCCTCCTATATAAAACCCCCACCACCAACATCTCTATTCGATCCATCATAGCACTCTCACATTCTTACAATATTTTGAAGCTCTCATCTCCTTTAGATTCTTAATTCTGCTGTTTCAAGCTGTTTTTGTTCTGCGATTACGAGGAATTTAATTAAAATGCAATATCATCAGGCTGAGTCATGGGGTTACTATGTGCCAATGAGGACCAGCATGGTATCAGACCCACTGGAGAAAGTTGCGAGGCTGGCATCAGGAAGTGCTGTTGTGGTATTTAGTATCAGCAGCTGTTGCATGTGTCATGCCGTGAAGAGACTCTTTTGTGGGATGGGTGTGAACCCAACTGTCTATGAGCTGGACCACGATCCAAGAGGGAAAGAGATTGAGAAGGCATTAATGAGGCTGCTTGGGAGTTCAACATCTGTGCCTGTTGTATTCATTGGAGGGAAGCTAATTGGTGCCATGGACCGAGTCATGGCTTCCCATATCAGTGGAACTCTCGTGCCCCTCCTCAAGGAAGCTGGAGCACTTTGGCTTTGATTCTAGTTTTCCACAGGTTAACATCACAGGATGGGTCCAAAACATGGAATTTATCATTAACAAGGAAAAAATGAAGAGATTTAGCTGAACTTTAATTGCTTAACTCCTTTTCTTTTTCTTTTTTCTAATTTTTCCATGACGATACATTTGCTAATTGTCATATTGTCTTAATTTGAGCTCTCTTGTCTAAGATTGTGACCATCAAAGCTTTTATTGTGAAGCTCTTCTAACTCCTTTAATGGAATGGATGTTTAACGAAGAAATTAATGTAATCGATCCCTCTTCTATGTGTAAATAATGGCTTTCTCTCTTCCCCCACCTTTTTTTTCCCCTGTACGTAGTCATCAAATAATCAGCCACGTTACAAATAGGAATCGTTGACTTTGACCAATTTCAGAAATGGCTTTATGCCACATCTACCAAGGAGTGCAGGCACAAAGCAGGTTGGGCTTCAAGTGGGATTCACTTCCAGCCCACCATATACACACACACACACACACACACACACACACACACACACACACACACACACCCCTTTTCGAGCTGTAGAAAATATACTGTTTTACTATAAAGTTTTATGGTTCTTTTTTAATCCATTTTAAAGAAAAAAATAAGTTATGGTAAAAAAGTAATTTTTATTTGAATTTTAGTATTTATTAAGTCTTATAACAGATCCATGTACATACCTAGATTTTGAGAATAAAATAAATGGACTGACAGCATATTCAAACTTTAAAATCTTAGTTGGTGATGCAATATGATTTAATGTTTTTTATTTTTTTTTTATTAAAAGCGGTTGATAATTCTGTTGATTCTCAAACAATCCAGTTTTATTGATAAAATAAATAAATTACGGTTTAGTTTTGAAGGACTTCTTGAACATATGATGATATACGCTGATAATTGTGCCGGAAAGATGTCGTGGGCCTCCTCTTGAAGCCCAAGGTAGCAAGAATTCACGTATTCAAGCCCATTACTAGTTCAAGCTCAATTGTGTATGTCCTTTGCGAAGCTTGGGCTTGTTCTCTTTAAGCTTTCATCATCTAACAAAATAAATTTTAGTGATTAATAAAATATAAATCAACAGCATCATTAGAGTTGGCCTAGCAGAGAAGACCTGAGAATTGGTAGTGTACTCTTACATTATTTTTTTAATTAGTAATAGTAATTAATAATAAAAATGTCGAGTACAAACCTCTACTTTAAATATAAATAAAAAAAATCACAAAGTGAAAAACTTGGGTACAGGCTTGAAGATTGCAAAGGATCCCGGGTGCCATTAAACGAAGCACTGGCAGCCAGGCGATCAGGTATAAATAAATGGAGATAATAAATCCTGAAACAACAGCCTGTCTGAACTCTTCTAGGGTCCAAACTCCAAAGAGCACACTTTCTCATTTGTTATCAGACGCATGCCACTTGAATAGAGCAGCTCAAACTGGGTCCTGTAAAGACAAACATGTTGGTTATGGGAACAGCGCATGACAAAGAAATTGACTAGTGAGCTGAAAATGTAGCCAAGAATGCAAGGTGAAAAAATAAATAAAATTATTGGATCAGAAAGCAAGCCACAGCCTTCATGCAAAACATCCAAGAACTACAACGCTACCACCCTGCAATCTTGTCCTTTTATGCCTTGGACTACCTGATACTGATTTGTTCCAATATGAGAAATCATAGAGCCTCCAAATCTGTCATTTCTCTGCTACAGAGTTTGAATCTTTAATCTGTCAAAAGAGCTCTTCACATGTCTTTGTTTGTAGTGAATAGATAAAGCATTTTTGCTCTCCTGTTACAGTTGGTCCTAACACCAAACTACTCACGGGCTCATTATATGCACACACAGTATATTTTTCTAGATCTATGGAATAATTCGACATTACATATGCTTTTCATGATGGTGGAGTACTAAGTACTAGCTAATAGATGCTTTTTGTAGAAGCTTCTTCCTGCTCCTCCCATGTCCGCTCCCATGGCTCCCATCATCATTCTTGTTTTTCTGGCAACTTTGTTTGCTCTCCCACTTTCTCTAATTGCTCGACCAGCAACCAATCCAACCTCCCGGATCTCTGTTGTTGGTGTTGTCTACTGTGATACCTGTTCAACCAACACTTTCTCCAGGCACAGCTACTTCTTGCCAGGTACATTAATTTAGAACTATAATCTTCAATTTCATGTTTATGTTGAGAAAATCTCTGAAATCTTTTTATTGCCAATCTTATTGGACTGATCAGGTGCGGATGTCCACATTCAATGTATATTCAACGCAAACTCACCAAAAACGAGAGAGAAGATTGAGTTCTCTGTTAACAGAACAACAGATAGATATGGAATATATAAGCTGGAAGTACCAGAGGTTGATGGTGTTGACTGTGAGGAGGGCTTCGCGATTGAATCAGTATGCCAAGCAAGTTTAATAGGGAGCTCGTCTAGAGTCTGCAACGTTCCTGGTTTAAGGATCTCAACAAACGAGATATCAGTCAAGTCAAAGCAGAATAATCTCTGTATTTACAGCTTGAATGCTTTGAGTTACAGGCCATCCAAAAAAAATATTACCTTGTGTGGGAGTCATAAAGAAGAGTTGCCAAATTCTCTCAACTCTTCAAAGTTTTTTCTCCCTTACTTCCCACCCTATGGGTTCCCATGGCCTCCATTGCCTAATTTGCCTCCTTTGCCTAATTTTCCCCCGTTGCCCTTCCCTCCCTTGCCACCCTTTCCTTCCCTTCCCTTCCCTCCACTTCCATCACTACCCTTCCCTCCATTGCCGCCCATTCCTTTTCTGCCCTTTCCTCACTTACCATTTCCAAGCCCACCCTCTTTGCCCTTCCCATTTCCACCCCTCCCCCCCCTCCCACCCTTTCCACCAGCCCCATCTCTGTTCCATCCACCACCTCCACCAGCATTTAATCTAGGAGATCCAAGAACATGGATACCGAATATCCCTTCATTAGCACCTCCACCTCCGCCTGCATTTAATCTAAGAGATCCTAAAACTTGGATACCATATATCCCTCCATCCCCTCCCAGTAGCCCTCAGAACCAAAATCCATGATAGTTTACTCCAGTTATCTCCAAATGATTATGTTTCACATGTTATATTTCATAATTATATGAAGCTTCTATGTACGATAAAAAACAGACGAGCATAGAAATACAATGTAATCCATTAATCCCTTAATAATTAAGATAATCACATCTATTACGTCTCATGTATAAATGCAACTACCCATCCATTCATCCACCTGCATGCAAGCAAGAAGATAGATACATACACACGAGTATTCACAAGCTTATTCTTAAACACTCAATGCATGTGAGGACACGCACACAGGCAGAAGATCCCCGTTACTGCAGAGTGCAGTCAGCTGCCATAGCTCCAAGTGAGTGATGAACAAAATGCAAGCATAACTAGGGTAGTGTTTGGTACAAGGGATGAGTAAAAACTCCCAGGAAATGAGATTTCAACCAATGTTGGCTTGTTGGAAATTCAAGTTCCCGGGAATTTGAGAATATTGTGTGTGATTGGGATTACTTTCCTGAGATGCTACATTCGAGGAGACCTAAGAATCCAGATACCAAATTGCCCTGAAAATCCTGAATCAAGGTTGCACTTCATTATTACATGGGGCATGATTGGTCTAGAGGAGAACATGTCCTAATGCCCAAGTCGAGAAAAGTATTAAATTTTGTATTTGCTGATCAAAGTTTTCTTCAAATTCAAAACATCGAAATACATATATTTAAACCAAAAGTCGAATCAGCAGTGACAAGAAAACAAGTAAAAAATGGTCAGATAAATGTAAGAAATCCAGTTTTGTGAAGGGAAAAAAAAACAGCAACTGGATTTGAAGAAGTTCAAACCCTTCCCTTGGTTAATTAAAAATAAAAGATTCATCAGGGATTTGATCATTTCAATAAAAGTGGAACAACACAGAATGCAGAGGCTCTATGGATAGAGCTCATGCCATCAAATCGAAATAATATGCTAATCAATGAAAGGCCTAGTAAACTGATTGACTTGACCGGTGGGCCTAATAAACTGGTTGCGGTCGATGCAATCACTGGTTGGACATGAGAAACAGTCAATTTTATTCTTTTCTATTTTATAAATCAATTCATTTAACAAACACTAAATTAAAATTAAAAAAAATTAATACCATCATGTATCAAGACACACATCAATGTACATTGAAATAGTAAAATAACGTTTTTTGGTGTTTTTTTTTCAAGTTTTTTATTAGTATTTTTTCTGCAATTTTATTATTCTAAATTAAATTTATTGAGATTTAAGTTTTTTTATTGAACTCAAATTCAAGATTTTATAAATTTCAGGTTTTAGATATTAGACCAGGTTTACGAAATTCGCTCAAGTTTTCTTGGGTTTGTTTCTCTTTTTTTTTTTTTTTTAATCTTTTTTTCTTTTGTTGTCTTATATTTTGGGTTTGATTCTACGGAGTTAACCCTCTATAAATTTTTTCAATTTCATCTCTTATTATTTTTTAATTTATAAATAATTTATCAAATTATAAATATTTTTCAATTTCATCTCCTATGACTTTTAAATCTTTCAAACCTGATACTCATTTTTTTAATTGTTATTTATTTTTTTGAATTATTTTTTTCAAATTTTATCCTCATTGTTTTTATTGCTTTATTTTTATTTTGCAAGTATTTTTAATAATATTTTTCAATGATTTTATCATTGAAAATTAAATTGGTTGACAATCAAGCTTCTTGATTGAACTTGAATCCAGGATTTAACGAGTTGCAAGTTTTTAAGATTAAAGTAGGTTTAGGATGTTCACATGAGTTTTCTTGTGTTTTTTTTCTTTTTAAAGCTGATGTTTTTTTTGAAGTTTTATTTTTTTTATTTTTTGCGGTTTTTTTTCCTATTATGTTAACATTGAGTTGTTTTATAATCCGAATATGCTCAAATATGATTCTTTTTTATTTTTTTATTGTTTTTTTATTAATTTATTTATTATTGTTGTTGTTGTTTTTATATTATTAAATTATTACTTAAACTTTAACTCAAGACATATCTAGTTAAAGTTTTAAACCAAACTAATAAAACTATTATAAATAATTAAATTTGTCCACATCATTTATTTATTAATTTAGTAAATCACGCCTAGATTATAAGTTATTTCACATTAAATAACAAAATCATAATTACACAATAAAATTTCTAATGATGTACACGACATAAAATAATATGGAAAAATATAATAATGTATAAAAACTCTCTTAATTTTAAATGACGGCCACATGCATATAATAATTTATCGTTGAAGGCTTTTTTTTGTTTGTTTTATCAGTGATTGTCGGCCTGTGTCAGCTAGTACATGGTAATTAATTTGACCATAAATTTATAACGGTCGGATTAGGAGATGGAAATTGTTTTTTCTGCGCTCTTTTTTTTATATATAATAATCGAAGTTTTCATCATTTCAGCATATTCATCTCTCTATTGGGTTTCACCATCCGCCACGAATTTACCACCAATATTAGCTAGCTTGGGACTAATTCCTTGTTGACAAAAAAACAAAGAATTTATTATTATTATTCTGCAATTATATATCATAATATATAGGCCACTAGCAGCTTCGATCCAAAAACATTACGTACTAGCAGGTGATTTAAGACAAATTCTATACAAATAACATTATTTTGTAGCCATAATAAATAAATAAATAAAGTAAAACCTGAGTGTCCACCTGTCTGAAAATTTCTCGATTCACATAAACTAGCCACCTCATGTGATTGAAGGGATCATGAAAGCCAAGTTTCTCAAAAATAAAATAAAAAAAGGGGGCCAAACATAAGACGGCATAACAAAACAGAAGAAGACCTTTCTTGCGCTGACAAGAGGGCCTCTCCAACAATATTTAAGGTCCATTTGGGGGCTTTATATATGAACTGAGCTAGAGCTTGTAAAAATCGATCCATGCTGAGATTGCACCCTTGAAGACGCAAGTGAATGCATATCTTGTGAGCCGCTCTCTTCTTGTTCCTTGATTTGCCCTTTTTATCCATCAGCTCCTTCATCCCTTCTCCAATTCTTGAAATATACTCCATTTATGGGCACCACTCCACCTTGAATCGTCTTTTTGTGTCACTTTATAGTCAAAAGAATCTCTTGCGGTTTGTTTTCCTTTTCTGGGTTTCCTTTTGATCACAACTTCTCCTTGCTTAGTAGATATGAGTAACACAATGATGCCAAGGGTGAAGGTTATGGTTTATTTGGTTTATGATAGAGGTTAACCACCTGAACATCCACTATATATCTAATCAACTTTTTATCAAAGCATTCTTTCTCCTTATCTTCCTGAGTAATAACTTCATACCAGATTATCAGTTCATTCTCCTGGTTATTAATTATAAGGAGGTGGTATGTCTGGTTGTTATTAAGTCCAAAATATTCTTACTTTTCTTTTGCTACTTAATTGCTTCTTTAATGGATATGAGTAAGGGAAAAGGAAAGACCGAAGGTAATCTGATCATCAAGACATGGGAGAGATGCAAATCTATTGGCAGGGGAAGCAAGAGAACATCAAGACTGGTACGTTCTTTAACACCAAAGAGCAAATCATATCCACACATTAAAGTTTCACTCGAAGACGACCATGATCGAAAACATTCTAGGCAACGACGAGTAGCCCCTGAAGGTTGCTTCTCTGTCTATGTTGGACCCCAGAAACAAAGGTTTGTGATCAAGACAGAGTATGCGAACCACCCACTATTCAAGATGCTGCTTGAAGAAGCGGAGTCTGAGTATGGTTACAGCTCTGAAGGCCCTCTTACACTACCGTGCAACGTTGATATCTTCTACAGAGTGTTGATGGCCGTGGAGGACACTAATATTGACGACAAGATTCATCTAGGATGTGGCTTTGCCAAGAACTACGGATCTTATCACCTTCTTAGCCCATCTAGTTGACTGCTTTGAATTACTTCTAATTAGGATTATATATGTAATATTTTGTTGTTGTCACGATCTTCATAATTAGCACTTCCAAGTGCGTGTGGTAAGGTGAGCTTTGAGTTTAAGCCTTAAGGGTGTGTAAGTTATGTCTTCTCCTGTATGAAATCATGTACAGTATTAGAGGATATGCAGAGGACTCGGAAAGTTTATCCAGGTTACCTCTGTAAGATTTCCCACTGTTATGTGAATTTATGTTTAATCAAGCTGTCTAATTAATATTGATGTCTTATCATGAGCCTACTTTTGTTTGATTTTGATTTGTGAAATATAAATCTTTACTGGAAATTATTCTACAGAATATTAATGGAGTATATTATGAGGGAAAATAAAACAAAAACTAATTATACAAACAATTTACATATACGTAATATGTCAACTAATTGGTCGTGACTTGTGCCAGATCAAAGTAGTGGAGGAAGTTGCCAGTTTTTGAACCCTGCTTTTCCAAAATTATTCAACCATAAATAAAAAAAAACATATGAATCTTTTTTCCTTTATAAAACAAGAGTAATTTAGTTGAAAATGTATATAGTATGTTGCATATGCATATATTTTGTTTTATCTTTGATCTTTAAAAATTGGTAACAAGAGATGTTTTCATTTCTTAGATTTTTAGATTCAAATTTAAAGTTAAAATTCAAAATAACTTATTGAATTCCTCTTAATGCAATATAATGATATAGAATGTGTGTTGTTAAAATCATTAGGAGAAAAAAAATGTAATCTTCATTAATATATAAATTAATTCGAGTATTTATCTAAATATAAAAAAATAAAAAAACAAATATAATTATCGCATAACAAAATAAATTAAAGTGAGAGGGTGTATTTGAATAGTGAAAAAATATTATTCACACGCTCACAGTACATTATAAATTGAAGTAGTGCTATTTTTTTCACTTTGATTCTTTAACTGTTTTTTATTATATCCTTTATATATGTAATCTTCATTAATATATAAATTAATTCGAGTATTTATCTAAATATAAAATGATAAATATCATATTCATATAACAAAATAAATTAAAATGAAAAGGGTGTATTTGAACAGTGAGAAAATATTATCCACACACTCACAATACACTATGAACTGGAGCAGTGCTATTTTTTTTTTCACTTTGATCCTTTAACTCTTTTTTATTGTGTCCTTTAACTGTAAAATTAGCATCCAATTGCTTTGAATATTTAGATAGGGACAAAATTAAAAGATAGAGGATCAACTTAGAAAATGCACCGAAAATAGGTGGTGCGTTTAAATTTAGCTTAACAAATACACTTTAATCCCCCAATTTATAAAATTAGACCTTTTCAGTTCCTTATGTTTTTTAAAATTCAATTTTGATACATAAATTTATTTTTATTATTTTTAAGTTCCTAGATTTTCAAGGAAAGAGAAATTTCTTGTCATATTTCAGTATATAGAGAGAGAAAGTCATTGTTTTCACATATTATAGCCACCAAGTTAGTTGATGTTGGTGTTCACGAATTTCTTTCGATAAAAAGAGTTTGATGGTGGTTGTTTTGAATCTTAATGTTATCAAAACAGTAGATTAAAATCCAGGAAAAAAAATTAACCCGATTTGATTTCATGTTTTGAGGTTATTTTTGGAGTTTTATAGGTTGATAAATTAATTTCTAGGTGTTGAGACGGTGTTTATGAAGTGTTTTTGGTTAAAATGGGTTAAAAACGGGGATTTTTGGGCAGAAATACCTAGACCCTAATTTTCTAGGCACTACTATTGTGGTCGGTTTCTGGGCAGACAAGCGACACGTTGTCTACTTCAACAAATGATGTGTCACCTGATTTATTTATTTTAAAAGGTCCGCTCCTTAAAAATATTAAAAAATATATAAGGCTCAATCGTGCGGGTCTGGGCCACTAGACCCATGCGCTTGGATACTTTTTTTAATAGGCCCAAACACGGTAGGCCTTTAGCCCGCACACCTGGGCTCTTTTGTGGAGATTTTTTTAAAAAATTCTTTTTATTATTTATTTAGGTGCAACATAAATTTAATAAAAAAAATTATTAGAGCCGGTTGAGTTCTTAGAGCGGATTGCTAATTCGACGGTTATAACACAACTTCTAAGACTTAGGTTTTTTTTAATGCATCCCCCCCTAAATTAAAAAAATAAAAAACATACAATTTAACTCTTTGTTATCATTGATTTCTTTTTTTATTGAATTTAAAATAAAAAAAAAATGCAATTTCATCATTTTTTATCAATGAACTTTAAAAAACTTTTTTATTTACTTCTAAACTTAATTTGATTTATGGTCAATTAAGATCTATTGAAGGTCCAACCAGGAAGAGAAAAAAAAAACAAATTATCTAGTTGGGTTAAGTCATTATGGTCGTATTTATTACTCGGGTTGTAAATTTTATGTGTTAACCCAAGTCCATACAGTTTGTCATTATCTTTTTATTTTACTCTCTTGATTTTATTTATTTATTAATATTTATGGTGATTGATTAATTTATTTTGATATACTAATTAAATTTTTAATCATCATTTCAAATATTTTATTGCATCCAAACAAAAATAATAATAATAATGTGAGATTTTTTAATGCAATTATATATTTTTTTATCCTTATCGCAGGGAAGCGCGAACCCAAATCCTATTATACCCTGTTAAAGAACCTCAGCAGTCAGCAGCATCAAATTATGTAAAATTTGGATTATTTAGGACAGGACAAGTAATTCAAATCTTATTAGATTCTCTCATCGGATTAAGACCTGCAATAAAATATTCGTTCTCTTAGAAAAGATAATCAAGGAAAACTCAGCAATTACCGAAAAGAAAGCGATCGACGCTGCTTGTAATTATAGCATATTTGAAATTGTGGTTAATGTTATTTTTTAAAGTATTTTTTATTTAAAAATATATTAAAATAATATTTTTTTTATTTTTTAAAAATTATTTTTTACATCAAAATGATGTAAATAAATTAAAAAAAAAATATTAATTTAAAGTAAAAGAAATTAAAATATTTTTAAAATAAAAAAAGAAACATAGCCATAGGCAGCTTCAATTTATCCGGTGTTTACCTCAGCACAGTTCCAATCATGAAATTGACTTGTGATGGAAATGATATCACATGCAAACATCTGTCAGCAAGTTGTAGTTGGCAAGTAGTTGATTGCTATGCCATGTCCAAGAGGAATATTTAAATAAATATTTCCTTGAGTTGGAGTAATAAATAAGGCATGCCATGTTTGTGTCACTTATGCTGGAGAAAACCTTGGCCTTTTTGTAATAAAAAAAATCCACTATATGTCCCCTCTTGATGTTCATTAAGAAAAATAAATCATGCACTTCCTCTACCACACATGTAATCCTGCCTTCTCTTCCACATTTCAGAACTAATTTGAAGCTTTTTTTTTTTTTTGTATTGAGTAAAGAGTTGTTTAATCAATGTAAATTATTATATGTTCTCTAGCCTCTTATTACTGATGTGGGACAATTATAATTTTATAATTTTATGGATAAGATTGATAAATAGAAACAATTTAGAAGTTATCTAAATGAACAACGATTCAAAATAATTATAATTTTTTATCCGATTATTTAATTAAACTTAGATTTTAGAGGAAGATTCTAAATAAAAAATTAAATTGATATTAATTTTTTATTTGCTGCTTAGACTCGCTAAAATACTCCACTCTAAATACACTCAAAATTATCTTTGAGGTTTTTGGGTGTGTTTTAGATTTTTTTTTTCTTATTAATTTTGAATTTTAGCTTTTTTTTTTTTTGATTTGTTGTTTTATGGATATTCATGAATGTTTAGGGTATTTAAAACATTTCTTTTTAGATTTTATGGGATTTTGACAGAAAAAACTACAGATTTTTTCAACTTCGATCATGTTTTATCTAATCTTAGAGTTTAAATATGTGTTAAACTCAAATCCTTATCTTCATATGTATCAATTGCAAAAAAAAAAAAAAAATGTGACAAAACTTTTTAGTAGTAAATAAAAAAGTAAACAATTATTATCAACAAGGGACCATTTCAAGAAGCAGGTTGCCAGCCAAGGATATTTCAAAATGTCACCACCACGCATGCCATGTTATCAAAGTTGACTTTGTATTCACTTTACATCAGCCATCTTATAATTTAATTAATTATTTGCCTTACTTTTATTTTTTAAAATATTACATTTTACATCTCTAATCAAACTAGAATTTGAAACCATATATTAAATAATATAATACATTGTTCTATCACTCTCGATTCTCTCTCTTTCCATGGAACTGAAAAAAATCCAAATCAAAATGTTTTATTTAACCAAATTAGGTGTTTTCCCTTCCAATCTATCCTCCACATCTAAATCTATTGATTTGGTATTTTTTATATTATAAAGTATAACAAAACATTTTAAAGGGATGAAATTCTATTTATTTACCTATCTAATATCTAATATAGAAGCTATTTTATAACAATTTGTTGATAGTAACCTTTATGAAAAAGTCATTAACACCCTATAAGAACTTTGATTCAAAGTTATAAAAGATATTGCAAGCATTTGATGATAAAGTTCTTCGTAGAAATTAAATTTGCAAGAGATTAGGTCACCATGATTTTCAAAACATAATTTTCAAGTTACAATCACAAAACATAGCCATATTACCTACCAGTAATAAGTCTCTTCATTAGCATGTCACATCTAGAGATTTCAAAGAGTTTTATTTATTGTTCATACTAATTGAAAGGATCAATTGTTTCATATAAGATTATTTCCCGTCTGTATTTTTTTAAATAACAAACAATTTTTATTGTTATTTTTTCTCTGAATATAGTTTGAGAATAATATAGTTGCTCATATAGGATGAAAATTTGACCGGATTTACTGGATATCCAACATCTTTCAATATAGTTAGGTTCGGTTTTTATTTGATTTTGCCAGGTTCAAAGCTACCCAACCTGATTTCACTTATGTTGAGTGCGTGAGCAAGTGAAGGACTCACTCGCCGCACCACTTAATCCGATTTAAATATTTTTTTATAGAAAACAAATATGTACACAATTATTATAATCCATAAAAGAAAAAAAACATAATCATATAATTTTTATTTTTTAACTGAATTTTAATTTATAAATAACAAAAAATATATTTTTTTAGTTTTTTAATATATATAAATTACAATATTATATTGTAAATCCTATATTAAATTTTTTTATACTAGAAAAAATATTAGTGATACCTAAATATTTTTTTTACATGAAAAAAATAATCTAACTCCTAGCATAATGCAAATCAATTATCTAATTAATATCTATTTATCAAGTACTAAGTAGTATATTATTTAAGTTAAAGAGTTGATGTATTCTTTTTGTAGTAGATAATAGTAATAAAATGAACCAAATAATAAGCACATAATTTAACATCATATACACCCTTTTTAAACATAAAAGACATCTTAATTGATTTATATATAATTGTACTAATTAATCATTAACACTTTAGTCCATATCACTGATAATATTTAAAGGTATAATTTTATATTTTTAAATCATATCTACTTTAATATTTTAAATATGATTTAGAAAAAAAAAGATTATTAAGTATATGAGATTTTTCTTGCGTGATTTTTTTTAAGATTCGATTTTGTGAGGTGCTAAGAAATTTTAGAAGAGTATTTTAAAAAAAAAAAGATATTAGAAAAGGCATGCCTGGTCCAGTCCTCGATGAGGTACTCCGATATGAGAAGAAGACTCGTCACGTGATCCGACCTCATTGGATGTGGGTTTGCTAGGTGGCTGAATAGAAAACTCACCTCCACCCAACCAGATCCATTATCATCCCTCATAATCTAGCTTCTTTTTTTTTCATTGTATTTGCACTAATTTGGTATCAATGAAATTACTATTCTTTCTTTTAAATATTTTTGTTTTAAATTATTTTTTTATGATTTTATATCGTTTTGATGTATTGATATTAAAAATAATTTTTTTTAATAAATAAATATTATTTTAATGTATATCCGAACAAAAAATATTTTAAAAAATAATCACTATAACAATTTCAAACACTTTTTCCTATTTCCTATGACTTTATACTAAAATATTTTGCAACCTCAATAAAGTTTGGCTAAAACTCCAGGCCGCGGAAAACATGGATAAATTAATTCATTTCTCTGGTTTATCCACATGTACAATTCCTTCTTCCCATATCATAAAAACCACAGATTGGAGATTCTAAAACCCACTTAGCCAGAGCCATCAGTAAGAAAAATCCTACCACAGCTCATATATCTCGTGTCAAATATTGCCGATCAGCCACCAAACATGGATACATTTATACCATTTCCAGAAGAAAACATTCAAACGATTGGATTGACGGAGAATTATCAACCTTTTCCTTTCCATGTCTCGTTCCTGGAAAGATCATAGCAAACATGCATGGGCGGCTTCTACTAATCTATGTTGTGGACTGTTAATAATCATTGAACAGGACCTGCTGTTCCATCATCACTTTTGGCTGGATCATACAACTGATCATTTCCGATCTCCATTCGTCAGGGCACTTGAGAAATCGATCGGTGTTAAACCAATTACATAGATCCATCTCCAGCATTAAGCCTGGAATGGCAATTAATCTAAAAATATAAAAAAATTATCCAACCCCGTTAAGACCGCAATACTTAACTGTGGGTAAACGTTAGGGTGGTGATTTGGCAGCTTATCCCTTCAAAATTATTATGAATTGTTTTTTATTTTAAAAAATACTACAGTTCAAGTGAAAGATGCTTTCATCCACAGTTTTTGCGTTTAGTTAAGTGGTTTTTCAAGTATACCTTCACTGTCAAGCATATAATATGCCACCAGAACTTGATCCCATACATACTCATCAAACCACCCAAATCACAAAATATTACTCATTCTCTTGATTGTTTATTTCAAATCCAAGTTCAAAATCTTTCCTCGTGATTTTAGAAGTATCTAAAAACTTATTAAGTTAATTAAGTTTTACTATTACAATGTCATTTTCTATTTAATCTAAAACATGATCAATATTAAGTTTTGAATTACATAATTCTTATATATTAAATTGTGGAGCCGTATTGAATTAAACAAATATGACTTGGTATCAACAGAATTAGAATCTTATTTTGTTTCTGAAACTAAGAGCCTTTTTTTCTTCTATTGATTTAAAGCATATTTAAAAATATAATAAAAATTATTTTTTAAAATATTTTTTATTTAGAAATATATTAAAATTATATTTTTTTTTTAATTTGATATTAGCACATTAGAACAATAAAGATAACTAAAAAAAATATTAATTTAAAACTAAAAAAATTTTAAAATGGCATTGGAACGGCAATGACAAACAATCCTTTTAATCTAAAATGTTGATACCATAATTCCAAGTGGTCCTTATCATTATTGTTGTTTTTTTTTTTAACTAATTAGACCTTAAACTAAGATTTCCTAATGTTGTAACTCAATATAATTATAATATTTTATAATCTGAGACTGTACTTAATTCTCTCCGTATGCAAAGGTGTTTTTTCCCTTCTTAGGAGAACTCTTCATGAATATATATTAGCTTTCTAGCTAGTTTTGTTTAGATTATGTAATAGCTAACATTACTTTTGTTTAGATTATATAATAGCTAACATTACTTTTAACTAGCACCGCTACACTATACATGCCAGGATAACATTATAGTTTTAAAATCCGATCCGGTCTGGCAAGTCAATCCGAGATTCGACTGATTCAGGACTGAAACTGGATCGGGTTAAAAAAAACAGGAGAAAAAAAAACAGGTTAACCCCACAAGACCCGGTTGCAACTTGTTGATTTTTGTTTTTTGTTTTTTTTACTAAAAACGATGTTGTTTTGATTTTTTTTTTTAAAAAAATTGACCCGAGAGGCTCGGTCAAAACCGGGTGAACTGGTTAAAACCTGAAACCCGAGCCCTGGACCAGGCCAGCTCTAAAAACTATAGATAAGACTATCTGGTATAAATCAGATATTCTATATTATAAATTATTGATTCAATTTTAACCCTATTATTTCATAGATGCTATTGTTTAAAACTAGCACACACCTATCCTATATATAGTTATCATTATTCTTCCATGTAGCGTATTTTAGAACCATTTCTCTCTTGGATTTATTGCTGCCGCTGTTGTTTTGCTGGGTTTTATTTTTTGAGTTTCAACATAAACATCATCCGACAATAATTTGTATAGGGATGACATTGAGAATGAACCTGGAGTAGAGGGACTAAATCCACTTTTAAACGCTTGCGCATATGCAAAACGGTGCGATCTATGCCTTAAATCTTAATTACAGGTTTACACCGTTAGAAAAATCGAAGCAGTTGAACTCTAACTCTACTCTATTCTGGGAAGTCAAACTCTGAGAGCGTAGCACTAGCACTGCACAGAGTGCGAGAGAAATGGAGACGAAGAGCAGCAGCAGCAGCAATTCAGTGACGATAATCCACAATGCCATGATCGTCACCATGGACCCCGAGAGTCGAGTCTTTAAGAACGGAGGGATTGTTATCGAACAAGATAAAATCAAAGCCATAGGTCAATCCTCCGATATTCTTTCTCAATTCTCCTCTGTCGCGCACCATCTCCAAATCATAGACCTTCACAGTCATATCTTACTTCCTGGTACTCCTTCCCTCCCTCCCTCCCTCACTCTTTTGTTGCTTATTTATTTGTATTGATAGATATACTCCAATCGAATCCGTTGATCATAATACATTAGGATTTATAAACACGCACGTGCACACATCGCAACAGCTAGCGAGAGGGATAGCTGATGATGTTGATCTGATGACATGGTTGCATCATCGTATTTGGCCTTATGAATCTAATATGACTGAGGATGATTCTTATCTTTCTACTTTACTTTGTGGAATTGAACTCATTCACTCTGGTGTAAGTCCTTTTATTTTTCTCTTTAAATTGGAATTCAGTTTGATGTTTGGGATTATTATTACTATCATTATTTTATATAGGTTACTTGCTTTGCTGAAGCTGGGGGCCAGTATGTGTCTGGAATGGCTCGTGCTGTTGAAAAATTGGGCTTGCGCGCCTGCTTAACTGAGTCAATTATGGATACTGGCGAGGGTTTGCCTACATCTTGGGCTATGCGAACTACGGATGACTGTATTCAGGTTGAGGATTATACTGGATTTTTAGTTGATATTGTGGAGTTCATTACCATGCTTTTCTTTGATATGTTGATGTGTGCTTATATTACGGCACTAATGTCTGAACAACCAGGCTTGTTGAGTTGATTGAGTAGTGAAAAATGCAAACCATTGATGAATATATGACGGGCTTTGGGTTTTTGCATTTTCGAATGTTATTACAATTTTCTTCCTTTGGAGGAGCAAGCGTTACTAAGAAGGGAAAGTTAATCTTACTCTGGAATCTTCATAAGTGTCTTCGCGTCCGTGATTTTCCCACGAAGATGAACATTTATGCTGATATACGTGATCATGAACCACTGTAACATAAGTAATGCTCAGTCTTGTCGTTGTTAGTGAGCTTGGATCAAAGTTGTGTCAACTGTAATCGTACTTTAGAATCTTGATGAGTGTCTTTGTGTCCATGATTTTCCCACTCAAAGACAAGCATTTATGCTGATATGTGTGATCATGAACTATTTTAAAATAGGTAATGCTCAGGCTTGTCATTGCTAGTGAGCTAGGATCAAAGTTGTGCTTCAAAATCCCTTGAGGCGTGTCCAGTTTGTGAATCTTACGCCCTTTTCCTTTTCAGGCACACACTATCACATTGTTGTTGCATTTTGCAATTTTGTTCAAGTCTCTATGCAAAGATATTTCATCCTTTTCCTCTGTTGTTTAGTATCATTTCCCCCCTTTTATATCCACAATTGCTGTACTAGTTACTTTAAACGACAATTATATCATCGACTGAAGCCAAATTTCTCACTTCAAGGGCAGTCTCAAATGGAGCTTTATGAGAAGCATCATAATACTGCAGATGGACGCATTAGAGTATGGTTTGGAATTAGGCAAATTATGAATTCAACTGATCGCCTACTTCTTGAAACTAGAAATACAGCTCAGGAACTGAAAACTGGAATTCACATGGTACTGAACTTTCTCTTTACCTCAGAGTTACATCTATATTGTAAATCACATGCAGATTTATTATCTGGTGGATATTTACGTGCATTGAAATGTTTTATTATTAGAAAACTGTTAAAACGTTTTTGTTTTGGGTTGGAAGTATAGATGCACTGGAATTTGCCAAATAAACAGCAATTTTTAGCGTGACAAGCTCTTTGATGTTATGCCATAATTCAATTTGAATATATAGGGACACGAATCTCAGTTTCTGCATGTAGCTTGTCTTCATAATAGTGATACTGTGGATATATCCCATCCAAATTAGGATGCAACACTCAAGTCAGCTGTCGACTGCAAGGAGAATGATCTGTTTGAAATGGACTTAAACAATTATGACAATGTTTCTCCTTCCTTCCTTCCAAAATAATAATAATGATAAATTAAAGGCAATGAAAAATATTGTTAATTCCTTTTCCATCATGAGAAACTTTACTTGGTTCAGAAGTTGAAAGTCCTGCCAAAGAAAGAAGATGTTGAAACAGGCTGGACTAATCTTTCCAATTGTTAGCATGTTGCAGAGATACCTTATGAGAATCAATTCGTGAAGGGTAATCGGAAAGTTGAACACGGGACTGTTACGCACTTGGAGAAGATAAACTTTCTTCAAAACAACTTACTTTCAGCTCATACAGTTTGGGTTGACGACACTGAGGTGAATTGCTCCTGCTAATTCTCTGCTAGACGCCATGGAAATACATCAGTTTACCATCCTTGCATCAAAAAGTAGATAAATAAGGTCTAGTAAATTTGCAAATAGGTGAATTTTTCTTTTATTAGTGGATAGTTGAGATTGTTTATAATACTTCTTTGATATAAACTTGTTCTTTATGCTTACTCTATCTCCATTGGTTTTTTTATTTTTGGTTCTTATTTGAGACATTTCTAAATCCATGTAATAATGTATTTTCTGGAACTGGACATGTTATACTAATTATAACAAGATGACAGTTTCTAGTTGGATTTCAAGGAAGATTATGCGAGATGGATTATCATATATGGCATGCTTCCTTGTAGGCTATGATTAGTCTGACTCCCAACGATTTTATTTTTCATTTTTTTCCCATTGGCATCAAAGAGATTTTTCATTTTGATGTGTTCAGTGTCACTGAACAGACAGTTAGTTTCGTAATAAATATATTAGCAAAATGCTAGAGGTTGATATTATACTAAATGGAAACGTAGAAAGTGGCTTGATGTTTTACAGATTGTATTCTTTTTGTAATCCAACCCCCCCCCCTCAAATTGCTGTTGTAACTTTTGACTTTCTAACATATGTTGTTATATTTGCTTCTGGGTTGACTGATGGCTGCTTGTTCCTCATTTACCATCTGTGATCCGCGCTTTTGTCTCTAGCTAATTTTAAGATCATGTTCTCAGTGATGTTATCATTTCTCCTTCAGATAGGTTTTCTTTCAAGAGCTGGTGTCAAAGTATCTCACTGTCCTGCTGCTGCAATGAGAATGCTTGGTTTTGCACCTATTAGGGAGATGCTTGATTCTGGCATTTGTGTTTCCTTGGGAACAGATGGGGCACCATCAAATAATAGAATGAGCATCGGTTTGATTTATGATTTTATTGTTTCCATTCTCACATTTCTTTGATGTTCAGTATTTTTCTGTTATTGTGGTGATTTTAATGCAAGTTTGGCCATTTTCAGTTTCTGGTTTCCCTTTTATTGAACTCTAGACAGACCTTTAAAAAGAAAGAAACAGGGAATACCTCCTCATCGCACATGCTTACATGTATAGATAGTGAGAGTAGCTATTAAAACACAAGATTTTCACCTTGTACCATTATAAAGATGTCTGGGCCCGGGTCGTATTGGAGACATGGTCAGATAATTTTCCTTTGCACTGTAATATAGGTTAAGGAGAATAAAATAATATTTCGAAGCTCATCCTTTAAGCAATTTTTGTCAATACTTGCACTAAGGTCAAAATGTCCTTGGTCCTTGGAATACAGGTGACTGCAAATTTATGTGGTATTTTTCTCTTTGTAGTTGATGAGATGTATCTAGCTTCTTTGATCAACAAAGGACGGGAAGTTTATGCGAAGGGAACAACTGATCCAACAGCTCTCCCAGCTGAAACAATTCTCAGAATGGGGACCATAAATGGTGCAAAAACAGTGCTCTGGGATAATGAAATAGGATCCCTTGAAATTGGGAAAAAGGTCGGATTGTTAAAGCTCCAATTAGGACTGTGTTGCAGTCCCAAATGGATTCTAAGTTAGATCACTTGCTCTTCTCCCTCCCCACCTGCCCTCCTCTCCCTTCCCTCCCCTCTCACGTTTAACTTGCAATTAGAGATCTAGCTTCTTTTAACTACAAGTACTTGGTTTTTTAATGTCTTTTCAGGCAGTTGAATCTGATTAGTCTTTGTTTTCATGATTTGGTAGGCTGACATCACTGTGGTCCATCCCAACTCATGGTCCATGGTTCCTGTTCATGACTGGTATGAAAGTAGCTTTGAAGTTTTTGCAACGTTATAGCTCTTCATCTCATGTTCTCAGTGCCTTAAATATATGTCAACTCAACCATTTAGGGTAAAGAAGTTTCTCCAGCTTCTACTCAACGTATGCTTTTTGATTAACCACATGTAAATGCATTTATCAAAATTCTCATTTAGGGCTTTTGAGGTTTATCTGAATTATAAACAACTGTCAAGTTATGTGCCTACTAAGCTTACCCCCTACGTACCACAAATTGACCTAAGTGTGTACCCTGGTCCTGAATCTTGTACCACAACCGAAATGTCCCATGTTCCTGGTAACTATGGTCATGTGTTCTACATGGCCATCAGCTATCAGAAATTGCAGCACAGCCCTTCTGTCTAACTTTCTTCTTTTCCACTGGAACTGTTCAGAATTGAAGTGCAGCATTTGTTCTATTAGATTTGTGTGTAACAGCCTATAAATGTACTTGGTTCAATGGATTGATATTTGTTTTACTGTTCTGCAGCATTTCAAGCCTTGTGTACAGTATGAGGACTGAGAATGTTGTCTCCGTAATGTGCAATGGCAAATGGATTATGAAGGACAAGAAGATTGTGAATGTGGATGAGGTACTTTGTACCGCACATCATTTTGTTTATCAATCTTCTCTTTCCCCAATGACCGATGGAGTTTTGTGCTATGCTTATGATTGCAAATTGTTGTAAAATAGGGAGAGGTTTTGTTAGCGGCAAAGGAAGCTTCTAGCAAGATTTTGAAGAGGGCTGGTATCAGCATACCCAACAGAATGAATGTCCTCTGATTTGTTTCCTCTGAAGGTTCTCCATGCTTGCAGTTGTTCCTGGAAAGGATGTTGCATTCTGATGGCGACACGGAATGAATGTTCTCTGCACAGCCATCAACTTAGATGTGGACAAGAAACTAAAACTTCCCTACAAGTCATGTTTCTTCTGTCTTTCAATTGGGAAACAATGCTTGTAATCTTGGTGAAACGCTTGCAGAACGAGTTCAGAAAATTGATAATAAGTGAAAGAGCCTTGGACACGAAAACTGTCTCTCCAAATTGAGATTAAATTGTCATGAAGATGGATTCTAGTACAGATCAAACGGCTTTGATTTGATGAAATTGGAAGTAGTTTAGTCAGATGTTGATCATTGTATTGTATGTACAGGCAAATCATATTTAAAAGTATCATTTTTCGAAGAACTAAAAAAAAGGGCTAAAAGCTGGCATTATAATTCAGTGAAATCTTAATTTTAAGAGATGGGTATGCTGACCTAACATGGCTGTTAGCCGTAATCAATTTGGAATTTCCATACAGAAAAGCTAAAAGCATTAGACCCAGAAAAATTACAGGCTATATTAGAGCTTAAGAAAAATCTTACAGGCTATTCTACAAGTAGTGTGTCCAAGTTAAGAATCCACACAAGAAGTGTCTTGCTCTTCTCGGTTCTCCTTCCCTCGCAAAAGCGGCACAAGCCAGTGTTATCCTCTCTTTAGAAGGCGAATTAGAGCCGTGATACAGATTAAACATCGGTTTAGACGAGATCAGAAGGAGAATGTGAACAAGTTGGATTCTTCGCGAGGAGTGGATTCTGGAGTTAGGGATTTTAGGCGGCAAGAAACGTGTTGTTTCG
>Ga0307517_10003363_pt1 | contig 24898 bp, 18 predicted proteins | sample 23_EM_MG_FD_194515 | JGI IMG/M metagenome (GOLD analysis project Ga0307517, IMG submission 194515) | Populus trichocarpa ectomycorrhiza microbial communities from riparian zone in the Pacific Northwest, United States - 23_EM | ecosystem: Host-associated > Plants > Roots > Unclassified | place... | reverse complement strand
GGGTCATTTGTTGTGGCCAAATTGAGCTCTGTATAGTTAACAACATCGCCGAGTGGTCTTCCAGCACCTGGAATAATCTCTTGGCTGGATGGGCGCCCGCGAGCCGGTGGTTCGGAAGTGTCCTCCCTATCTGAATCGTCTTGCCTATCATTTTCTATCTCGTTATATGCCCCCTGGTCTTCAATCTCCAGCTCGGGATCAGATTCATAGTCTGAGTCGTCTGGATCGACGTTTTCATGCCGTCTGAAAGCGGTCGGCTGCGCTGAGCCCTGGTCTGCAGTTGCACGGACTCGGAGGGATAGAACAATATCAAGATGCATTGTTTGAAGGTGCCTTTCATATGCAGCTGCCTGTTGATAGCGTGGCCTGGAATAAGGACACTTGGTTGAGTTTCAGGTCATCGTTTTCAAGTGTGGCGTTTTTCTTTCAAGTGGTCTGACGGAGCGGACGTGTGCTGATGAGGTGAGACAGCCTGCGGCTGATTTAGTCTTTCAAGAACAAAAGCAGACATCTTTCAACAGGAGAGGGGGTAACTTCAAGCTTGTTTGATAGGATTGCGAACAGGTCTGGACGTTTAAACTGTCATTCGCTACTATTGACTCTGACGATCAACTTGTGAAATTGAACTTCGAGGTTGACGCGCTGCTGTTGACTAATAGTCCGGTCGTCTTCTGAATATGGAAGGTAGATGTTTAGGAAGGTCTTGGCTCAGGGTTGCGGCTCCTGTGCGGCCCCGTTGAGGCATAAAAGCTTATCTTGCGCTTACCCCCCCTTTGTGTGTGTATCACGTGACTTTTCAAGATCCCAATATTCAAGTTTGTACAGGGCACGATCCGGCGAACCCACCGTCCTCATGTGGTCTATAAAGCTCCCCCCTCCCTCCCTCATCTTCTCTCCATACTCCTTTACTGAACAACAATCACATCCTTCATCGATCCGCACGTCCATCCTAATAGAACCCATTGACATCAAGCCCAGCGCCACTTCTTACTCGTCGGTGGTACCACTAGTATATCCTCAGCTTAATTCAGCACTACCTATCTACGTTTCCCTAGCTAATAGTCTTCTCACAGCCATTTATCGTCCGCAGAACCCCTTCTATCATCTTCACACCCCTCTTATCGACCGACTCCTCTTATCGTCCGCAGACTTCTCTTATCGTCCGCAGACTCCGCTTATCATCCGCAGACTACTCATATCGTCCGCAGAGCTCCCCAATCGTCCGCAGAGCTCCCCAATAGTCCGCAGCGCTCCCCAATCGTCCGCAAAACTTCCCTTATCATTGGGCCGGCCGACCCTATAGTCATTTCTCTATCCAGCACAAACAACTCACCCCACAAGGTAACATGGCCCCCGCAAAAGCTGGATTCACCTACAAAAATACGCCGGGCCATGAAAATGATGGTGATGTTTCCTGGTATAAGTATGTCTGTGGCTTCCTGAAACCAGGCATTACAAATCAGGATTATAATAGCGGGCGGAATGGCATGAAGCGTAAGATGGAGCAAGACAGGATCCCAAGCTGGAGGCCGAGTACGGACGCCCAATGGGCCGCCATTCAGGCACATTCTCTAACTCTCGCACCGGTTGCTACTCAGGGCGGCGGCAGGGCTGCACTCTGGCAGACTGATACTGTTCGAGGCAGACGTTTTACAGAATCCCTCGATTTTTTGCTGAAAGACGTAGCAAAAAAACATCGGAACACTCTGGAACGCCTAATGAGAGCACAAGGTGCTCCCATTCTGGCCGCTTCCATTCCGGCCAGAAATGATCGTAAGTTGTCTCAATGAGTCCGCATTTAATCTGTATACTGTATGCTAACAGGTCGCCTGCAGGTTTGGCGAGCCCGCGCAGCGTCCGCCTCTGGATAGAGGAGCCGTCCAGTTCGCGCCCGGGTGCCCCCTACCCTCCTGGATTGGACAAGGTCCCATGGCAGACAGGGGAGCAGGTTTACTGGCTGGAGATGGCTGAGCCCACCTTGGACAACGTCCTGGAGGAGATAAACAGGGTCCTAGAACGCGGATACGGATATCGGGTGCTTGTTGGTGCAACGAGAGAAGGTACCCGAATGCTCCGGAACGATCCTGATGAGCCGCCGCCGCTTGGTGAATTGGTCCCACTCCTCAGTGATCGGGATGTCCGCATTTGGTGGTCAACGAATACGCTGAACGAAGCAATGGATCTGCTTTTCAATGGCCGACGTCAAACAGTGGATGAAGACGAGACTCCTTCTCCCGTAAGCTTATCTTTCTCACGTCGAAATAATAGAGATCCTTCTCCTGACAAGTCACAGAGTAGCGATGATAACTCAGAAGATGGCATAAACCCAGAGTCATCCGCGGCGGCCGCAAAGCGAGGCACTAGGTCGACTAGGACGAACAGCATGAAAAAGACTGGAATGGTGCGGCGCAGTGGTCCGGCAGACGTCGACGAACCGGTATCTGACTACAATTGTTTTTCTGTTGTCAGCGCCAATCCGGCCAGCGCTGCGATTCTGGCCTCACCTCCCAATTCCATGCCATCTCCTGGTAACCAATCTTCTTACCCTCGTGCGAACTTAAACCACCGTGCCTTGCGGCCTAGCCAAAAAACCGGAAGGGAGACTAATATCAAGGAAGTCTTTGAGCTAGCTACCTGTACAGTCAATAGCAACGGCAAGCGTGACCGAACAGCAATGGCCGAATCTGATGAGCCAAACCGTCCAGCCGACTCTGTGGAACCCCCGAGAAAGATTGTCCGCACTGTGCCCACAATTCACCCCACAATCATGGTTGAACAGGAAAGACCCCATCGGGAGGCCAACCAAAGTCCGCTACCTACCGCGAGGCTTAGTCCACCCAATAGCCCTCCTCCGTTCGCTTCCAATCTCAGTGACGATCTCGCGGCTGCGGCCTCTGAGCAGATCCTTGTGGAAGCATCAGCCCAGCATATTGTGATGCTGGCCTCAGGAGCCAGGCAGCATGCGGACACGTCGGAGGAGACACAAGTCAGTACGCCCGAGAGGGGCCATTACCCTGGTGATCCGCGGTCCGAATATGTTCATGTGGACATACCAGTACCAGAGGCCGCACAAGAATCCAACTTGTCCACCCTCCCTCTGGCCAACGAGAGTCGCAGTGGATCCTCTACCCCCGGTAAGTTGCGGTTACAACGACCAGGTTTTCCATCTACTATGTTGGCAGCAGGTTTTCCAGCTGCACCAGCAGAAACACGCATTTGGAGCCCTCTCCGATCTGTTTCTGTTGTCGCTTAACCTTTACCAACAAGGCTAGACTGTCCTTGCTCCAAATAACTAATATAAGCAGGAGGTGTAGGCCCGTTTGAAGTAGTCTACCGATACTAGCTGACGGATGCGGATGCAGATGCTTGCACTTTTCTTTTTTGTGGTGTTCATTTTCCCTTGTGGCGTTCGGCGGATTGTTCCTGTCCTTCCCAGTCTTTTTCCATGTCAGATTAGCTCCCTGCGGGTAGGCCAGCGCGCCCTGATCTGAGGATCCTTGTAGGACAGAGCATCGACACTTCCTTTTTTGTATTTATCATTTGGAGTTTAGCTTGTGCAGTTTTGCTAGCCGTCCGCATGCTCTTCTCACCACACATTTCTCTTCAGGATTAGCCAACTTGCGGATGGCCGGCCGGGTTTGTCCGTATCCAATGATGTTGGCGGACACTACTTGTTGAGAGCGGACACTGGTGCTTTTTCTTTACACTTCAGACATTCGTTCTTTGCATCTTGGATTTTGGTTTCCGGGCTGTTTTTTTTTTGTTTTGGTCGTAATTTCTTTTTTTGTTTTTGTTTGTGGCTTGTTTTCCTTTCTGCCTTGAGATGCTTGCGCTGGAAGCTTTGCGGACCATTTCTCCCCCATGTGTTTTTGGTTCGGAGTTGTCCCATTCCTTATCTTTTTGCGTCCTATACCTAATTTGTCAAACCTGTGAAGCACCGTGTTCCTTCTGATATTAGAGTTCTGCGCCCCGAGCCCTAGCTTAACCTCATTTGTTACAATATCCTTGGCGGACCTACTCAAACTAGATTAGTCCGCGGGTTCTAAGAAACAACCTTCAAGTTCCTCACCATCCTGAACCTTAAATACATAACATTCATATTGTGATACAGTGCACGCCCGGGTGGAAGACTGCTATCTCGGGTGCAAATTCCAATAATAGGTGGCAATTCAGTCGCGCGGATGTCTCCCCCGGTTATCGAACACGAAAGCGAGTCACAAGCGGTGAACTGCCCTGGCTCTTAAAGCAGGCGTTCAGACTACTTTTCATCGGCTAGGTTCAAACCCCATATCACCTACTAATACGCATTTTCCAATCACTACAATTCTATTCTATCACTATATAGCTACACAACATGTCACAACAATAACGGTGGCTTATGGCGGACAGAACACATCCGTCGAGGCAGCGCAGGGAAATACAAAGCGAGGTGCGCAGCGGACGTGTCTGGAAATCCAGATCCAGAGACCGGTTAACCATCATCCCAACCCCACTTGCATCTCATCCGTCGGGGTCCACAGAAAGTAGGGGTACTGGCCTAGTGCTAGCCTCATCAGGACTTTAGGTACCAGAACCTATTCTTGTAGACAGGGGGCTGCCGTCAGCGGATGGCAGCATTGACTCACAAGATGGGGAGTATCAGGATTACAATGGCCAGAGTGAGGAGACTGAGGTGGATGAGGTTGAGGAGGAGTAGGAGGAGGAGGAGGAGGAGGAGGAGGAGGCGGAAGAGGAGGAGGAGGAGGAGGAGGAGGAGGAGGAGGAGGAGGAGGAGGAGGAGGAGGAGGAGGAGGAGGAAGAGTTAGAACAGGGGGAGGAGAATGAGAATTTATCATCGGGTTGGGGGGCACAAACATCAATTCGGTATAGGTTTCGTGAACCACAACCTTCAATACTTACAGTCACTCCGGGGCATACGCAGAGTTCCGGCCAGGGAATTGATTACCCCAGACGGAGAGCACCTGTCCCAGTATGTGTTAGCCAAAACCGTTTCACACCTGGGATCCGCTCTCCCCCGCCCACAGCCTTGGGTTCGCTAGAGACACCAGCAATAACTCCGAGCAACTCAGGTCCAACAACGCCCGAATTGCATAGCCTGGGTGAACAACACACCAGCAGCCGACGAAATATGGCCACAGGACTTGAGCGTAGCATTGTGCTCAAAGCCCGTGACCTGATGTGGGAGTGGACAATATTCGTCAATCCATTTCCAGATGCAATTACCCTAACCGAAGCAGTCCGCACGTGTTGGAAGGATGCCCGGAGAGAGCTGGGCTTTCCAAACTTTGCCGATGCTACCCCCGCCTCCAATGATCAGGTAAGTTACCCTCAATCAGTATCTTATATCTGATCCGCGAGACTAAATAGACCGGCTGGCGGCGGGGCTTTTTGCAGGTTCGGGCAAAGCATAGCGGATGCAGATCACAGTATTTGCATACTGCAAATGGGTGTATAACTGCACTCTATAAGCTAGATATGGAGGATGCTGTGGGGTGTGCATGAAGGGTGGCATACCTACTAGAGGAAGACAGATTCCTTTGCCCACCGGACAAATATGAGGTATAGTGGTGCAACAATTTTCACGATTGTCTCTGACCCCAGCCAAAAAATCTATCCAATACGGCGGACAGGCAGTTTCTCTTAGATTCCTAGCGCCACAGATTCCAAGCGTGATTTTTGCCCAATTTTATTCTAGTCCTAAAAGGCGGGGCATGACAGATGCGAGATTCCTGGGTAAGATTGACGGTCCGTTTATCTTTCTGACTGCGGCTATGCTGTGCCATTCGCTGCGATGCTGGCGAACTGGAAGCTTCATGGATAAAGTGGTTTTCACGCGTTCTAATGCCGGAGCTAAGATAAACCGCGCAGACTTGTGGTTTCCAGCAGTGTCCGTATCCCTTTTGGCCAAGGCATCCGCATACTCTCGAAAACCGCAAGTACACGAGACGGGTCATAAGTGAGCTAATAGAAAGGCAAACCTGCTAGAACGTCAGACACAGACATGGCAGAATACTGGAGAGTGCTTTCAAGGTTTAATCATTCCGCGGATCAAGACTGCGTTGGGGGCCAAAGTTGCCCAGGAGCGGGGAAAGCGTGCTGAGAGAACAGCCGGGTATTCCAATGATGATGATGCGTTGAGGCGGGAATTTGGGATTGATCTGGAGCCCGAAGTATCAGAATCGGCGCGCGGACCTAGCGGATGCTTTGGGAGCACTGGTCGAGTCAGCTCTGTCCGGAGAACTTGCGGATGCGTGGGAGCAGGTTGGAGAAAGTGACCGAGAGGACTTGGCGGATTGTGTTAAAACCACACTATGATCATAATATTCTGTATGCATAGTAGAGGAGTAATAGAATAGATAATACACATAGCAAAGGCGCCCAGAAGCCCGGAAGCCCGGAAGTAACAAAACTGTGATATTGTAGAGGCCCTGAGAGGGTGGTCGGCAGGAGATGATATGCGGCTACCACGTCGTGATGTGTCGGGCGAGTGATTCGAAGATCCGCAGCTATGGGCAGGTCTTCTGGTGGCTAATTGTAGGTTCTGTAGATTCAGAAGGGGTGGAAATGTGTCAGGCGGACGGTCAAAAGCCAGGAGCACATCGTAGGACATCCGGCCGACAGGAGAGGTTGTATGGGACGTCTGGTCGAAGGGATAGGTAGCAGGAGACGTCCGGCCGACGAGATTGGCTGTAGAGGACGTCCGGCGCACGTGATAAATTGGAGGCGCGCCCGGCCGACTAGATGAGTTGCAGGGGGCGTCCGGCCGACGAGGTGGGTTGTTGGGGGCGTCTGCAGGACACCCGGGAATAAACATCAGGATCCGGAGGCGGTGAGGGAAAAGGTCAAGGGCTGGAGCACGCCCCCTGGATGCCGGGAGATACATGATGGGATTGAGAGATAGAGAGCAAAAAGCAGTGTATCTGGGGGGGTGCGGGACGGAGAGGGGCTAGGGAGGGGAACCCAGGACGGAATTCAGAGGGAGCACAGTAACTCAGGAGGAAACCCTGTGGGGGGGGGTTGTAGGGCTTGTTAGGGAGAAGGAGATTGAAGTCGCAGGACGTCAAGAAAGGGAAAATGCAGGGGAGTGCATGGGGTGTAACGGGACGGTAGGGTTGTCCGCAGGGGGCAGGGTTGCTGCGGGGGACAGCTTCTGGTTGCGTCCGGTGCGTCCAGACGATGCAAACGCGGACGTCTGCACCCAGAACTGGAGCTTACGTTATAGGCGCCCACAACGTCCGGCGCACAGGGAGGGCAGGACGCAGCAGGGCGCAGGTTGATTATTTTGCTGATGTCCTTTATTTGTTTTCTTTTGTCATTTAATTAAAAATAATATTATAAAATAAGTCTTCCATGATCATGATTTGAACCAAATTAACACTTTTTTAACGCTATACCTAATTCCCAAGCGTCCCCCGTAGCATCAATCGAACTGTTGTGTATAGACGGCCGGACCCATACCTTCCCCTATAAAAATACGGGAAACCCGAAAACTCATCGAAAGCCACGCACTCCAATGCTGGCTATTCACAACCCCCCACCGTCTCATTCAGAACAGGTCCCCAAGGTTAACAACGTACATCTCGTGATGAGTACCCATGGGCGGGCACCCTCACATACTGAAATGGGCTAAGACTGATTTTCGGAACTCAGCAGAAAAAATTGTCCATTTAGGAAATGTCCTAATTAGGAAATATGTTTGAAATAATTCTGGAAAATGTTTCCTGTTTCGGAAATTTCCTACTTAATTAGGAAATTCATCAACTATCTTGATTACTAAGCCCAGCGGGGGGATAGGTTGGGAGGGCCTGAGGCGAGGTCACCAGCCTTAGACTCTCCTACTTGCCTACCACCTCCCCCAAGGTGGATTCAGCCACCTGAAGGGATGACGACAAGAGGATGAGACAGAGGGATTTCCAGCCACAGGACACCTGAAAATCTCGAAGAAAAAGGGGCGAAGCAGAGTTCTTTTTAATCATGCTTGAACGGTACATTTTTACACACACTTCGGCAACCTTTTCCGGAGCACTCCCACACATACCTCCAGAACCTTTTCTTGCAGCACTTCCACACACCCTCAGAACTGGAACTTTAACCAGGATCCTGGGCTTGGATGACAAGAGTTGTGGATGGCAACGGTATAACATGAGGCGACACCTCCAAAAAGGTCTATCATCGGATAGCTTGACCCCTGACAACAGCCATAACCCCTAGCCGGAAGCTTCCCCTCTCCTACCTATATGGAAAAGCTCGATACTTTCAGATTCAGGATTAACAGAGGATAAGGGGCGAAACCAGCAGTGGAAATGCCGTTGCGCAAGCGATCAATTAAAGGGTTATCGAGCCTCCAAGGCGATGTGTTCTACCCAAGGTGTGGCTAGGAGTCGGACTAAACCTGCATTATAAGGCTCTTATCTTCGCACGGCCCCTCAGGTTTCTCGGCTAGATACTGAAGGAGGTGAAGGTACCATTGATTCCTCATGTAAGTGGTTAGGCAGTAGACATAAGTCGATGATATGGCTTTGGGCAAAGCCCAGTCGCTAACTACTAACCTAAACCCTGTGAACACTGCCTAGATAATTGGGAGCCCCTCGGCAGGGGGTAAAGACTGCTTGTACTAAGCAGCCCAATAGTATCTAAAGAATTAATTTTACTTCATGACAGTTTGTCTGAGGAGACCAGAGTGGTCGAAACAACGTGGGTGTTGTTACTAACACCCGCAACCATACGAAAAACAGCATGCCTAAACGAGGCAAGCAACAAGTAGAATTAGGCCCTAAGCAATCAAATCGATGGGCAGAACCTAATATACGAGAATCTGAAAGCTATAACTGTTGTGAATGACATGCACACATTTATACACTCGGCAAATGGTATCAAATCCCAGTCCTGCATCAGCAAAAACAGTGTTTGCTCCGGGCGGATAGGCATTGCGTCCGGATGCAGGAAATCCGTCTGGAGTATCCTGTCCGCCCAGCCCGCCCTCAGATGGCCCCAGCACAATGGTTGCATCCTAGTCCGTTGGGCGCAATACAACCCGCATCCTGTCCGCCCTGTGCACCTGGATGGTCCATTTCCCGCCCAAATCTCCTGAAGAAACCCAACGTAAGTGACCCATAGGGCTCTGCATTGGGGAACTCTCCCTGCCCCTGATGGCCTCTACTTACAATGGACTACTTTCTCACCAGGTAAAGGCTCTTCGGATGAAAAAGGATCTAAATATAGGATGACTAACCATCTATTGTCCCGGTAACAACCCAAAACATACCCCTTATTTAATCACTGCTAACAACTCCCGCAAAAGCTTTCTAAGTTCTTCCCACCTCGTATCAGGCTTCATGATCGAATCGGTGGAACTATTGAATATTATGAACCTTCAGAGAGGGGCATGCTCTTCCATCCAGGTTGGCACTATTTATTACTCCAAAGCGAGCGGATTCCACTGTGGAACTTCCTGACTCTAGCGGATTGCAATGAGGCCCTGCCAGACTTGAGCGGATTGCAATGTGGCCCTGCCAGACCCTCGCGGACATCGGCGAGTGCCCGGTGAGGTATCTGCCTTTTTCTTCCTGCTGACCTCTATAGTCATGCAGACGCTTCGAGATCTACACCATTCGATTCCCCTCGGCGAGCGGACCCCAACAAGACCCTTCCCGACTCTGGTGGACATCTGCCCCCTGAGATATCTGCCTCTTTCATCCTGCTGACCTCTATAGCCATGCGGACGCTTCGAAACCTATACCATTCAATTCCCCTCGACCGGCGGATTCTAACGCACGGTGTCCCGACGCTGTCCAACCGCTGGTTGAAATGTTATCCACTGTTTTGCACTTGGGTTCCCCGGGCGGGTACTTTCAAATTGGTGGCTACTGGGTCCTATAGGCATGCGGACACTTAGAGACCTATACCATTCGATTCCCCTCGGCGAGCGGACTCCAATGAGACCCTTCCCGACTCTGGCGGACATCTGCCCGCTGAGATATCTGCCTTTCTCATTCTGCTGACCTCTATAGCCATGCGGACGCTTCGAAACCTATACCATTCGATACCCCTCGACCGGCGGATTCCAACGCACCCTGTCCCGACGCTGTCCGACCGCTGGTTGAAATGTTATCCAAACCTTTGTACTTGAGTTCCCCGGGCAAGTACTTTCATATTGTTGGCCACTGGGTGCTACAGGCGTGCGGACACTTCGAGGCCTATACCATTCGATTCCCCTCGGCGAGCGGATTCTAACGCACCCTGTCCCGATGCTGTCCGACGGCTGGTTGAAATGTTATCCAAACCTTTGTACTTGAGTTCCCCGGGCAAGTACTTTCAAATTGTCAGCTACTGGGTGCTACAGGCATGCGGACGCTTCGAGGCCTATACCATTCGATTCCCCTCGGCGAGCGGACTCCAATGAGACCCTTCCCGACTCTGGCGGACATCTGCCCGCTGAGGTATCTGTCTTTTTCATCCTGCAGACCTCTATAGCCATGCGGACGCTTCGAAACCTATCCCATTCGATTCCCCTCGAGCGGCGGATTCCAACGCACCCTGTCCCGATGTTGTCCGACCGCTGGTTGAAATGTTATCCAAACCTTTGTACTTGTTTTCTCCGGGCAAGTACTTTCAAATCGTCGGCTACTGAGTGCTACAGGCATGCGGACGCTTCGAGACCTATACCATTCGATTCCCCTGGGAGAGCGGACTGCAATGAGACCCTTCCCGACTCTGGCGGACATCCGCTCGCTGAGCTATCTGCCCTTTTCACTCTCCTGACCTCTATAGCTATGTGGACGCTTCGAGAGCTATACCATTCAATTCCCCTCGCCGAGTGGAATCCAACGCACTCTGTCCGGACACTGTCCGACCGCTGGTTTAAGGGTTATCCATACCTTTGTACTTTAGTTCTCCGCGCAAGTACTTTCAAATTGTTAGCTACTAAGTGCTCCTGTTTTCTAGACTAGCTTTAATTAATATATTCCTATCTTAGTATCTAAATGACTCAAATAAGTAAACATGAGTAATAGTGGATGAATCTTTCCGGACAATTTGGATATTCTCCACAGTTTTCACTAACTCATTCAAAGTCCTCGAAGGTAGAGTTCTTGACCTAGGAGGTATCCAATAATAGCCAGTTATACCTGAGTACTTCCCCTATTCTACTATCCGATCGGGTTGCGTCTGGAGAACCTTTTTGCGTCTGGAGAACCTTTCTGCGTCCGGTACCTTCTGAGTCCTTGGTTGCGTCTGGTGCGTCCGGGCGGCATGGACCCCTGTCCACCAGCACCCATTAAAAGACGGCACACCCAGAACGTGAGTTTACGTTTTATCCGCCTGGACCGCCGGACGCACAGGGAGCACAGGGTGCGTCCAGGTGCAACCTTTTTTTTTTGCTGATGTGTTGGACTCGGGATAGAATATTTTCCTTATTAAGCAGCACCTTGTTAAAGACCAACATATCCCGTACCACTCGAGAACTGATGCAGTTCAAATTTAAAGGTTCACTGGAGAAACTATCGCTTCTGGTGGAACCAATTTGACGAAACCTCTATTCTTAGAAATAGGAAACAATCAACATCTTTCTCTTGTTTCCTGCAAAATAGCTCTACCAGGCAAATATGGTATGATAATACAATTCAGATGGTGGCATCAGGAACACCCTATCAGGGATATCACAAACCCAAAAAACTGGTCCTTTGACGATCATGATTGCCGATCGCACTTAGTCCCCGAAGATGAAGGAATCTCATTAGAATAGGATGAAGACAGTTTAAATAACCCAAACGCCGTGGTCATTGGTTGAATAGAAAAGGTTGATGACGAAAAGGTTAAAATTATTGACCAGCTACCGGAAAGGTACAATGACTATGTCGACCTATTCCGTCCATCTACGGCGGAGAAACTAGCACCTCGCCGTACCTTTGACCATGCGATCGACCTCAAACCTGATACCTAGCTACCATGGAGTCCAATATACCCCTTATCTCAAAAACAACTTAAGGTACTACGCAAATACCTCGATGATATGCTCAAACAAGGAAAGATTTCCCCAAGAAAATCACCAGCAGGCATACACGTCCTTTTCATTCTCAAACCAGAGGGTCACTGTATCGGGGGCAAGCGGTAGGAAGACAGATCCTAAGATTGTGACCGCACCGAAGATTCAAAGTAGAAGTAATGATCAAATAAAGATGAAATAATTTCAAAGTAGAATTGAGCGGTAAAAATTAATATCTTTAAGCCTAAAAGCTTCACTCAATAAGGTCTCTCGGGGAGGGTTGGTTATCTGAAAAAGGTGTCTCTCGCTTTAGTTAGGGAGAATAATGTAAAGCCAGAGGACACCCATCAACCATTCTGACCTTTCGTGAGTACCCTGTTCAGCTCAGGGCTGTCCACTTCACCAGCCTAGAGTGAGCTAAGACTCGGGGGCAGTCGGACCGCTCGGATACTAACTATCTCCACCAATAGGAAGTCCTCCCAGTGATGTCTCTCCAACTACATCTGCATGAGCGAAATCTCGTTCCCATCAGTAGTCAGTCAGTTGCCCACCGACATACCCACCGTAGAGATAATATCCATTGGGACTCACAGGCCTAGCAGTAGCTTTGTCTATACAAGTTACACAGTCCATCGGCAAATCTACTTGCCTATACTAAGCTTCTAAACCTGACTGCATGTTCCAACAATGAGAAATCTCCTGCTGCTTGACTGCATGGGCGCTATCCACAGCCAGCGATGCGGGACCCTGTTAAATCGTGACAAGACTCACACCTCTAGAGTCCACTAATAACCCATGGTAATACTACAGTTCACAGTGTAACCTGGGACTGTCTTTGGGGTGGTTGTCCTGGAAGCCTTGCAGCTTCTCCCGTCAGCCCCAAGCCCACTACTGTTAACCATACAACTACCTGAAGGTCAAACTAGGCCTGTAGGTGGTTCTCAGGTATTATCCAGGTGGCGCCCCAGGAGACGGTCACCCTCACACCCCTTATACATCCTGCGAACAGCTTCTGGTCGGCTGGACGGCCACAACTCATACCGTGTTGTAGGAGGGTTCTTATGGATCTCACTTTACTAGAAAGCACACAGCTACACAGCCGTTCCGTGCTGTCACCCCGCACCAATGCTGGGGCCGCAGGGGGGTGTTAGGAATATCCCCTGAAAGTTACAGGAGGTTTGGACCACTCCTGCTCGATCAGTAGTCGGTTTCCTACCATAAGAAGCGGTCCTATAACCATCGATGAGCCCCACTATAGTGGGATAACTTTCCCCTAAGTCCGCAGATGACTTTGTCAGTGAAGGTAGGGTAACTGGCATACCTTAGTAAGGTAACTGGGTCTCCAAGGCAGGGTAATCATATTTCCAAGGTAGTGTAACCTCACCCTGTTATGCCTTTATTGCCTCGTGAGTCAGCGCGACCACATATAATGTTGCCTCGGAGGCCATTGCAACATTGACTATGTGTTCTTAGCTTCATGTGCACATACCCTCCGAATGTTACCCTGCCTACTAGGGTAACTTTGGCCTACCTATGTTACCCTGTCTAATCCTATGTCACCAAGTCACTTTGGAGACACTTGTACCAACTCATCTCTACCGGTAGTATACTAAGTATACTGACCTATCCTCAATATGGTTACCACACGGTATACCATATGTGCTTGAGTCTAGTCCACTGTAGCTACCTATCTGTAGAGGTGTTACAGTCGCCTAAGGCTTGTCGTTGACTACCATGAACTAAATAATGTCACGATTCACAACAAATATCCTATCCCTCTAATGACGGAATTGAGAGATCAAGTCCGTGATGCTCAAATCTTTACAAAGTTGGACCTGAAAGATCATTTCTATCTGATCAGAGTTCGTAAAGAGCAAGAGTGGAAAACAGCTTTTTGAACTTGGTATGCATATTATCAATACCGAGTAATCCCTTTTGGGTTAGTCAACGCACCAGCCACATTCCAAACTATGATGAACGAGATCCTACGGGAATTTCTTGACCAACGAGTTGTTGTATATATCAACGATATTTTTATCTACTTCAAGACAGTCGAAGAACATATTATACTTCTTCGAAAGATTCTGAAAACGCTCAGCAAATACCGAATCGCTATTTCCTTGCAGAAAAGTTTGTTTCATTTAACCCAGATGCACTTTTTGGATTATGTTGTGACAACAGATGGGGTAACGATGAATGAGAAGAAGGTGGAGTCTGTGAAGGCTTGGAGAGCTTCAGCCTCTGTTAAGGATGTTCAGATGTTTATCGGGTACACCAACCTTTACCGACAATTCATTAAGCACTTCATGGCTAATTGCGCACCGATAACCAACCTGTTGAAAGGAGACCCCAAGAAATTCTTTTGGGGCAAACAACAACAGGCGGCTTTCAATGACCTCAAGCGCCACTTCATATCAGCACCAATCCTATGTCATTTCTATCCAGAACTTGACACTGTTGTGGAAACAGATGCCAGCGATTATGCACTAGGATCGATCATGTCGCAGTTTCATGGAAAAAGACTTTATCCTGTTGCGTTCAATTCCCGAAAGCTTAGCCCAGCTGAGCGAAACTACGACATTCATGACAAAGAATTATTGGCCATCCTCATTGCCTACATGGAATGGAAACATTACTTGGCAGGAACTGAAAAACCAATAACTCCCCATACCGATCATCAAAACCTACAATATTTCCTGCCAACAAAAGCCTGGACCACGGTCAGATTCGATGGGCACAGAAATCTTTTGGTTTCAATTTCAAAATCGTCTACTGACCAGGCACCAAAGGGGGCAAGCTGGACGCTTGAAGCAGGCCGCTGGAGCACCGCCCTGAAGAGGGAGCTATGCATCACGAACAACAAATTTTAAAACCTCAGCACTTCAGAAAATTCCAAATCCCCATTGTGTGGGGCACATATTGCGAACAGCTCCAATAGGAATTGTTTCATGTGGAACAGGAAATGGGGATTCAGATTCAAAGGCTTGTCAAAAAGCCCGAATCCCCACCAAAGGATCAAAGCTTGCAGCAGGACACAACCTCTACCGCATCGAAGATATACTTATCCCAGCCAACAGCCGAGTACTAGTGAAAATCGGTTTGGCAATTGCAATACCAGAAGGAACTTATAGTCGCATAGCCCCCAGCAGTGGTTTGGCAATCAGAGGTATCACGGTAGATGCGGGAGTTATCAATGCTGATTATAGAGGCGAACTCAAAGTCCTACTCGTTAATCATGGAAAGTTAGATTACGAGGTTAGGATAGGAGAAGGCATAGCACAGTTGTTCGTAGCAAGAATTGATGATGAGGATTGGATAGAGGTTGATGGATTGGATAAGACTGAGAGAGCTGGAAAAGGTTTCGGCAGCAGTGGAACAGGGTTGGAGTTGAAAGAAACCGAACCAACGCTATGCTTGCTACAGGCACATGGCAACCACCAATTCTACGATTTTTTTGATATTAACCAACACCCTATCCTATGCAAGGGGCAAGTGTTATTATCAAATACCATTATCGCCAAAGCAAATCTGAAAGGATTTGAAGCTGATTTTTTGGCTAAAGTTCGTGAAGTGGTAGAGGAAGATCTAGGTTGGATGTAGCGGAAGGAAGAGTTGGAAGTATTGTTGGAAAAAGGAAAGAAATTGCCTAAGCAATGGTGGATATCCGATAACCTTCTTTACTACAAGGACCGCCTGTCAACAAGCGAAAGCGCCACGACATGCACGATTTGGATTACTTAATCCTCTACAAGTACCCTATGCTGCGTGGGCTTCAACCTCGGTAGACTTCATTACACAGTTACCGAAATCAGCAGGATATACACAGATCATGGTTGTAGTAGACCATTTCACAAAATTGGGCCACTTTATTGGATTAGAAGAAAAAGTGACTGCAACAGATGTGGCAGAATGTTTTGTTAAGAAAGTATGGAAACTTCACGGGTTACCTTCAGATATCATTTCAGATATGGATGTGAAGTTTGGTGGAGAATATTGGCAATCATGGTGCAAAAAGCTCGGCATCAACAGAAAAATGTCGACCCAGTACCACCCTCCAACTGATAGACAAACGGAACAAGTTAACCAAGTGCTGGGAAGCTACCTCCGTATATTTGTCAACTACGATCAGGACAACTGGTACCATCTCCTACCCATAGTTAAGTTCCCTTATAACAACTGGGTAACCAACGCACACAATATGACCCATTTCTTCGCAAACTATGGCTATAATCCTGGGACTAAATGGCTAAAGGAACGTGAAGGGCGAAATCCTGGGGCAAACCTTTACGCTTACTGGATGCAAACGATACATTAAGAGGTGAGAGAATCTCTAGAGAAGACCAGGGAAGCCATGGGACGTTATTACGATCGGAAGGCTAAGCAACAACCTGACTTCAAAATAGGTGATATGGTTATGGTTAATGCCAAGAACATCCGCACCAAACACCCATCCAAGAAATTAGCACCTAAGCTATACGGCCCCTTCAAAATGTTGGAACAACAACGAGACCTCGCCTATAAACTCGAATTATCGAAAGGTTGGAATATCTGCGCGGTATTTCATGTATCGCTACTAGAGGCCTATCGAACATCTGTTCGGCCCGCCTGGGAACAATCACCTATGGGCCCCGAAGGGGTCTATGATGATCTTGAATACGAGGTGGAAAACATCATTTAGAGTGAAATAATCTCTTATGAGTGGAGAGTCCGTGGCAGGACCAGGCCTTTCGAAGAACTCCGGTACTTCGTGAAGTCGGGAGGGTGTTCAGAAGATGAGAACACCTGGGAACCACCTGAGCACTTAGAACAAGCACAGAAATTGGTAGAAGATTTTCATAGAGAAAATCCGGATATGCCAAGATTGGGCAAAGTAGTATTACATAGAAAAGTTTTCCTCCCGTGGCCAAGCAAAAGCGGAAGGTTTTTCACCCTACCTTGTAGAGTACTAAATGCATTTAATGTTTATCAGGTATTACTTCGCCTGTATTATTATATAAGGGATTTGAGGACAAACCCTTATGAGGAGCGAGCTAATATTATCCTAGCAGGAATGGCTTACCTCATAATTAAGAGTGAGATATATAGTTTCATAAGATAACTATAATGTCCGAAACCAACCTCCCGGAGTTATGAGCTTCACAGAGGCATCTGGAAGACAACTCGGAATACTAAATGAGACCACATTTCAAGACATGTTTAACTGATTGGAACGATGTTTAGAGAATACTACTCCTCTGATTTTCTAGTTGCATATGGGTTAGCTGCATAATGCTTTGATAGCTGGATATCGGAACTGATCACTCCATATTCCATATTACTATTGGTATGTAGCCATTTGGGCCGCAAATTCATTTATAATCTATCAAGATGAAGAGATCGAAGACTGTCGACTGGTGGTGTGGGGACACCCTCAGATGAAATAGAAGTTCGGGAGATTCTCTGAGTCGAGCTGGGCAAGTTCTCAGAGTCAAACAGTGTTTGCATTTGTTCTGACGAACTGAATTGTTAAGAACATACTTCTTAACTAGAGAAGTCGAAGTAGCATGAACATTAGTATAAATAGTATGCCTTAAGTGGTATACTCTGGGACAGTAGATATGAGGTACTGAGTGCAACTCCCACTGAGATCAAGGTTATTATAATAATTCTGGGGTGGTTGAGTATTGTCCCGGAGGTGATTGGGTATCACGTTACGCAGAAGAGACCTTACCAATATAATTAAGTTATAATCAAGTTAATCAAGTTAATCAAGTTATATTCTAACTCTTTGCTATTTGACTACACTTTATTACTTTACCATTACCAGATGATTACCTACGAGTCTTCCTGACTATTAATCCGTTAGCTCGAATATCCTCGCCCTAGGTAGCTCGGAATCCTACCATGTTAGCCACCCTGTAACAGCAGCCCCCGAAACCTTCCAGCGTGCAATAATTTCCTGGTCGGCCAAGAGATCTGCCTAAGACGGCCACCTTCAAAGGGTCTCCGACCTGTCCCCAAACGCCCCCCTCCGGTCCCCTGAGGCCCTACTTCATGCACTCTCCAGCTTCATAAGAAGCACAAACACCGCTTTCCCCCCAGAGATATTTGAACACCCCAGCTCCGCTGCATTGTTGGTTTCCTCATATGTGTCCTCTATGGTCTCCTTTGGGTACTTTTTGTCATCTCACGAGGTATAGGTTTTCTTTACTTGTTGATTGTATTTGTTATTATTTTCCACTGGTTAAGGAGGGTTTCTTTGATTTACTTTACTTCATTTTCATGCCCTTACATGGGCCAGTGACCAGTACAGACCCCCTTTGATGATGAAAGGCAATAGACCTTTCTTTTGTTTGTTTGTTTTGGATTTAAGGTTTTGTTTTCGCTATTGCTAGCACTCCATGCAGTTTCTTGGACCTTAATAATGAATACATGATATAAAAAAAAAGAATATAAAACAACTTCAACCAGGAACTATTTGGATCTGGGAGAGCGCTTGGCAGCCAAGAACAACACTGTTTTTACAGAACTGCAGTATCAGCTAGGAAATCAAACTTTCAGAGATCCTGCTCTACCGAGATGGTTGGCCATTGACGCTCACATCAACTGCCTGGAGGGGCTCCAGGATAGTCAAAATCAGTTACCGAAGACAGCAACATCATTGGATCTCATTCAAATGTCCATTGATAGGAAGCTAAAGTTTCTAGATTCAGATCTTTTGTCGCACATGCGACTCTTGAGAACACCAAGGGGGGGCCTTAGCTCTCAAATGAGCAATCACTGATCGCCTAACCTGGCGATTTTCAGAGCAGAAAAGTGGGGCAGTGAGTGTCGGGAAGCCCGGGTTGGCAGGATGGTATCTGTAACATTTCCTTATTGGTTCTCGGTACACTGAGAACCTTTAAGAAACCGTCTGGGGTTGTGCACTTGAAATCCTGCCCAAAGAGTCGTCTTGGCAGATTGATCAAGCGAAGGCTCCGAAAGGTTTATTAGATAAAACCTTTTACTATATCACTAAGGTCCTGAAGTGTTTGGCGGTATCTCACTATCGTGGCGAACTGAAGAGGTAATCATCCAACCAAGTATATTGAAAACTCTGTCTCTCAAAGTCTCCCCTTTCTAAGTCTGAAAGACGCAGCCTTTAAATACATGGCCGGCGTTTCCTAAACCCTTACTTGTACAAGCACAACTCGTATCCTAAATCAACTATGGTATCAAATCAATACCATAAAACAATACATAAAACATTCATGGTATCAAACAGTCCCTTGAAACAAAACTTCAAACAACGGGAGTACCAAATGATACTTTCAAAACAGAATCAGGAAGAGACACAACCTTGTATCCCCAACCAAACATAAAACAAACTAGGTATCAAATAATACCTCCTACATAAAATAACAAGGCTACAGCCACAAGGCTCGTATCTTGAAACCAAAATAATTCTAAAGGAAATCCATCTGTAACTATGGTACATATACCAGTTACAGTACCAATACCACGAAGGGTGCTCAACCAGAGCTGGTACATGTCAGTAGATTTAGACTTTTTTTTGTTTTTCTAGTGATGGGACGAGGAGAAGTGTGGGTCATAAAGGTCATATGGAAGAGTTACATGGTAGATACTGTAGTATAGGTTGTAGGGATGATGGTAATAAATTATGAGCAATATGACGATAATTTAAGGAAAATCAATCTAGCGCATGGGAGAGTGTGAGAAATATGTCTGGACTAGTGGCTATGGGATCAGGGCCTGAGGATTGAGGGTGAGTGTATCTTAATTCTGCAAGGCATGAAAAGAAGTAATAGATGTCAGGGACGATCAGGTAAATAGAGCGAAGATTTGGATGAAGAGAGGAATGGTATAGGTATCGGGAGGGGGAAGGTGCACACAACCAACACTATAACGGTATCAGGACATGAGGCCCTAGCCTTGGAAGGGTTCAGGACATGATAGTGGCGCGTTGGAAGGTCTCAAGTTATGATCGGCCAGTGTCGAAAGGCATCCGAAATCACCAGATGTTGTCAGCACGCAACCGGACATTGTCAGGACCCAACAGAACGTTTTCAGAATGCAACCGGATGTTGTCAGGATACAGCATGACATTGGGCAAAACTTGAAGTTACTAGTGTGGGGTCGAATTGACGTTACATCAAGAATGAGACTTTATGTCCTGTGCGTCCTGTACGTCAGATCTAAAGCAAGAGGAAGAAACCTTTTGCTGATATCTGTCGAGACTGTGGAGGCAAAGTGACATGTCTTGGCAGACCAGATGCACAAGATAAAAGGCAAAGAATGCACGGAAGATCCTAAAGGACAGGACGCAAAGAGCTGATGAAATTCATCCAGAAGTGGAGACTATATGTCTGGAGAAAAATGTTTTTTTGCTAATATACTCTGCTCATCTATAGTTACATATGTATATGACTGCATAAATACTTTGATCGCAGGATATCAGAACTCATCACTCCTTATTCCATATTGCTATGACCAGTTGTATATAGGCAACTAGGTCACCTATTCACATATATATACTTTATTATGACGAGGAGATTGAAGACTCTCTACTTGTAGTGTGAGAACACCCTCAGAGAAAATAGCAGTTTGGGATATCTCTGAGTTGAGCAGGCCAAGTCTTCAGGTGCAAACAGTGTTCGCACTTGGTCTTGATGAACTGAATTGTTAAGAAAATACTTCTTAACTAGAGAAGCAGAAGTAGCATGAACATTAGTATAAATAGTAGGCCTCTCCGCTGGTGTTTGAAGAATCATTAAGCAATAAAGAAGAAATATCAACAATATAACAAGTTAGTGAGTTATATTTGACTCTCAGATATTTGATTATACTTTATTCCTTTATATCTATCAAACACTTATGCCTCAGCCTTCCTGACTATTAATCTGTTACCTGAAATATCCTCTGGCGTAGTTAGCCTGGAATCCTACCATGTTAGCTACCCGATAAGAGAGTATGGGCCTGGGCAGAGAAGTTCTTTGCATAGAAATATCTCCTTCCTCAATTCTGGTCTAACAACCAACAACCACACAGTTGTCAACCTCTCAATTCACAACGTTTCCTTTCCTTCTCAATTTGTTCAAGTGCTTCAGTCTTTGTCTTACCCTTGTGAAAGCCTTTAGGCAGTTTATCTTCACACCTACTTTCCACCGGTCTATTGATTGATTTACTGAGAGGTTCTGCGGCAGGTGGCAGGAGGGGAACACGGCATGTGCAACACACCATCCAAATGAGGGAAGGTATTAAAATAGCCCATGCCGGTAACGGCAATGAAATTCAAGAAACTGTAGGTGCTAGTAGGTTCGAGCACAAGATAATGATCCCTGGATTCTAATATAAACTGGACTGGGGTATTTGATGACTGCAAGGTCCAATCAGCTATATGGTATTCATGGCTCCCATTGAATTACAAACAGGGGGAATAAGTTAATGAGATATTGGAAACGAATCACAAAAGGACCCAATTCGAAGCATTGCGGAGTCCCCCGGTCACAGCAACAGTCCAACTGCTGGTATTCTGAGTGGCGCGCGGGGTGGGCTCATATTCTAGATAAATGAATCAAAAAAGCCGAACTAAGACATTACAGGGGTAGCATCCCTGCGGGGGAGTGCGGGGCCCGACATCCTTCACTCTGAATGCCCGGGCAATTTGTCTGGAGGACAGGACGGGACCACAAAAAGTCGTCCGTCCTCGTCCTGGCTCCAGACCGACGGACTGCCCCGTTGGGAACACTGTTCATTAGCCGTATCAGGGTTGACGTCTTTCCGTTCTAGAAATCTCCTCACGACTTCTACATGCCCATTCTGCGCTGCCCACAAGAGCGGTGTTTGACCACATTTGTTAGTTGTGTCGGGGTTAGTGATGGGCACGATCAGATCATGATCGAGTTTCGCTCGATCAGCAGTCTGCTCGATCACCTCGATCATAGGGGTCTCTCGATCAGATCATGATCGAGCAGAGCATCCATGATCTGATCGATTTTCTCGATCATGGGTACTGATCGATCATGCTCGACCATCATCGAGTATACTGGAGTATCTTGGCTCATGACCGATCACTCTACTAATCTTAGTGATTGGGTGATGCAATGAACTTATATAAAGGGAGTCTACCAGCAAACTAGATACCAATTCTTTTGGCCGGGGTTTACCTTGTTAGCTCCTCAACAAATTATCGAACAACAAACTATCATGACTGCTGACTTTATAATAAGGTCACCACTCCCATCGTTTCGAATCTATGGCAACTAGTCAATACCACCAATGACTTTCAATAAATTTATTCAACAATAAGTAGGGAGTAAAAAGCTATCCGGGCTTCTACACACTCAGGATCAGCCACAAATTACCGTGATACATAAATGGACCATAGTGTATGGCTCTCCTATTCTTGTTATAGCACGAGTGAAAATCCTCAGAATCTATATTGAATGAATATTTAATCCCTGATGGGCATAAAATCGATCATACTCGATGATGCTCGAGCAGTGACCATGATCGAGCACACGATCAGGGGTCCCCAGTTTCATCGATCATTCGATCATAGGGTCCCCTCGATCAGATCATGATCGAGCATGGCCCCCATGATCTGCTCGATCATGATCGTGCCCATCACTAGTCGGGGTCGACATCGCTCCCCTCCAGCAGTCTCCCCACGACTCCCTACTGACCATTCCGAGCAGCCCGTGAGAGCTGTGTTTGACCATATCTGTCAGCTGTGTCAGGATTTATGTCGCTTCGCCCTAGCAGGATCCTCACTGCCCCCTTATGCCTGTTCCTAGCAGGACACGAGAGTGGTGTTTAGCCATATTCATTAGTTATGTTGGGGGTTAAAGTCATTCCGTTCTAGTAATATCTTCACTAACCTCTGATACCCCTTCCAGAAGCCCAGGCAAATGTTGTATTGCCATGGCAGTCAGTTGCCTGCAAATCTCATTTTTCCATCTCCAATAAGGCAACATGTATCTCCACGCACCCGAAGTAAGCTGCACGGCGAAGCCCCGTGAGTCCTGTAGCGTTTTCTTCCCTATTAAAAGGCCTGCCCCCCATATTCATCTCACGCCATAAGGTTATCGTTGGTGATATATGTTCATCGTATCCATCCAGTAGATTCGATGCAAGCATTTGCACTAGTTCTTTGGTTTCCCGTCTAACATGTGTACCCTAGTGACAAGAAGCGTATTCAAAGAACAGCACGGTTGGTGGGGCCGAGCGAAGGGTAGGCGAAGTGCTCCTGAGCTGAGGAAAGTTGAGGGGTCAGAAAGACCTCTGAAAATTATTGTGAGGCATAAGGAACAAATTGGAATTGTAGGAACGATACTCTTGTAGAGCATAGTGAACAAGGGGAACACTACAAAGCGGACCGTAGATGGGGACTTCTGGACCATGACGCGCCCTAGAGAGCATGCCTGTAGTGTTTCTATAGCAGGGATATTCCGAATATTCAAGTCGGTGGATTCAATTACGACCCCCAGAGCACGGCATAACTCATCGACATAGGATGATCGCTTTATATGAGAGACCCACATTAGGACCCGCATTCTGAGTTTTGATCTGCGTTCCTGCTGGGTCTTCATTCGTGATGGGATTGCCGCATGAGTATCGCCCAGGCCATCCCCTCTGGTCATCTCGTCTAGTGTGTTTCTTGGTTGCTGGAGTGTAGTTTCGCCCAGGATTCCACTAATGTTTAGGAAAACAAGAAGGAAACTAGGAATCACGGTTGTCGAATGATGGCTGGTGTTTGTATTGGGAATGGGTTTGATATTCATACATTTCTGAGATCTTCTCAGGAATTGCTCTCATAATATCCGCTCGTAATTCATCGTGCATTGGATAGGGGTTGGTGACATAGTTCAGCTTCATCTCCAAATAACTCTTAATATCCTCCTGGTTAGGACTAAGAGGTATCCTAGCCACCTTTCTAAAACATTTTATGATTTCAGCCTCGATATGGGGCCTCCCTGTAAGGAATACCCGCCTGTTTCCTGACACCTGGAAGATTTCTCGTAGTGACTTGAGTAGCTCTCATCAATGCTGCAGAGTAGCTTCGTCTAAGGAATCGGGGCATATAGATACGCGGTGGAGCAATGTAATAGCCTTCTTCAGAAAATCTACCAGGTCACATTGGGAGACCTCGGCAGCCAAGCTCTTTTTTGACCTTCTGGAAAGCCTCTTGCATATACTCCGGAATACCTTCTTTTGTGGCAAGTTAGTTGGAGCTGGAACCCAACATATTTGTAGTAGACTGCTCCTGCTGGGCATGAAAATAGCAGTAGCGTCCCACGATGGCCATATTCTTTCCGCCTGCCTGATCGCATAGGCTATCGACCACCAGGGAGCAATTGTTTGTTAATAGCCAATGGAGACTTTCCCAGAAAAGAAGTATTCTCACATCAGATAAGTCGCCCCTACTCCTGGATCTCCGTAACAGAACAACACGGACTCAACAGAACCATTTCCTTGCTACTCCATTTTCTGAACTCTTTTTTTTCTAGTGACCAGTTTCCTATGCCATTGAGTCAGGTGGCAGTGATGAGTTGACTAAAGGTAGAGAATCCATACCGGTGGCTCTGATAACAGTGAAAAAAAGAAACTTACTATTTAAGAAAATAGTAAGGAAAGTTGCAAAACTCGAATCAGAAACTGCTGGTGTGTTGAACTGCTGTGCTAACAACTACACCAAAAAACAGGACTGTTATATGAACAATAGGTGGTGAGATAATAACCTTCTTTTTTTTTGCCCTGTCCTCTGACGGTTGAGACACAGGACCTCTTTTCGGACGCGCTGATGGACTTACTAATAATTGGGTGGCAGCGCACAAACACTATGTACCCTTGATGTGATGAATTCGGCGGTCTCGGAAGTTGGTTGAGGCAGTATTTAAGGAAGCGAAAAAGGCGCAAAGGAACATTACTGAACCA
>Ga0307517_10003362_pt1 | contig 24909 bp, 24 predicted proteins | sample 23_EM_MG_FD_194515 | JGI IMG/M metagenome (GOLD analysis project Ga0307517, IMG submission 194515) | Populus trichocarpa ectomycorrhiza microbial communities from riparian zone in the Pacific Northwest, United States - 23_EM | ecosystem: Host-associated > Plants > Roots > Unclassified | place... | reverse complement strand
TATTAGTATCAGTGGTCCATTAACCTTGTCCTTGCAGTTTGGAAGGCTTTAGGGTTTGCGAAATTGGAGGTGCCACGAGAAACAAAATTAAATTGAACGAGGACCACGTCAAAGTCTCTCATGATAAAACCCCATGGCCAGACCCTTTTCAAAAAGTGTTTGAATCCGACGAGTCAAAAACCCATTCAAAGCTAATTATGAAAATCCTGGTCGTATCTTGGTGTGTTGCTGGATTCCCAGAAAATAAAGACATTCAACATCTAGTGCGGACAAACTTTCAGCCAGGTTATCGAACAAGGGATAATTTGGAACCGCAGAATGTGGCCGTCGTCGTCGGATTCAAGTTCCATGGACCATAAATGCCGATACTCATAGGCGCTCGTTGGTCAATTATCTTCCGATTTCACGTCTCGGTCCAAAAAAGCCGAGCTCACGATTGTGATTCAAAGACAAGCCTACAATTGTGATTAAGATTGTAGTTTTTTTTTTTTACTTGTCGAAATGTATATTTTAAATACTCGCGCTAGAATAGTCCCGAATCGACACCCTCCCTGGCATCGTCGAAAGAAGATAAAAAGGAAATTTGATCTAAATCAATGATCGACTCGAAGGCGATCGAAATTGCCAGTACAGGCAAATATGGTTTCCAATATAGAGCGAAACGACTTGGTCTCATTCCACCCTGCTCCCTGCATAATTAGTACAGTTTGACGTATACATATGACCAACTTGATGACTGCACATGATTCGGACAACCCGTTCCATATGCACCCAGCCAGAGCCCAGAACTCACATTTTTATCTTTTGGCACAAGGTACTTAAGAAAAGACCACAGTTATTTGAAATGCCATGGCATGTGACCTTTTTCCCTCAGGCGTCAACTCAACACCGTGACTCACCCACGCCGGAACGACATTCTTAGAACCAGATTATTTAAACTCGTACCAGATTCCCCCTCCCTCCCCTCAATTTTGAACACCTAAACACCTCCTAGATCCCCGAAATTCGAAAGGGAAAGAAGCGGCCTCAAAAATAAGTCATGCTACTTCCCCCCGAATCTGACAACTTACACGCCTGTATAAATAAACCACATACCGGACCTTCAAGATATCTATATCACGTTCGATCGTCATGCATGATGCCACACTGGCACGCCCTTGTGTCCAAGTTCCACCCTCCAGGAACCAGCTTCTGGGTTGAAAGTCTAAGCCTCATGGCACCATGACCACGACCCCCCGGCATACATCACCCACGACCCTACTAAATAAGATACCGATACTTGTATACCCGACCCACACTCCCCCCCCCTCAAAGTCATCGCACCGCCAAGCCACAAGTCACCAACGCCCCCCCAAAAAAGTCCAACGTCCCCCAAATCTGCAACGCAGCCTCAGGCCCCAGGGTTCAACTCGCTTTTTTTTAAAAATAAAAAAAACAATAGATTCAGTTTCTGGATCCGTAACTCCCTTTTTTTTTCGTCGACGTCATAATAACCCTTCCCTCCTTTCCAAGAACCTTTCGACCATATGTACAATGACGCGGGGGGGGGGTTTGATCGTGTGGCGCATGGTGACGATCATGAGTTTGAAGTCGTCTATAATATAAATCAAAGGATGTATATAGTATCCCAGTCTCAGAAACCTTGAATGCAGCACAAGGGCCAACTCAATCCGTGACCCGTATCACCACCCAAACTATTGAATCTCAGTCCAGTCGAAGGCGGTATGTGGCAGTGTGAGGACGCGTCATATCCATCGATTGATCACGATAACGCGCGAAGATGTTCTCGAATTACGGCCAAGTATATGAAATCCTTTTTACTACTATTTGATATAATACAGTACTAGGTACCACGTGTGATGGTGAAGGGGTATTCCCCGGGACCTGTGTAGGTCTACACAGCACGAGGATAGCACAAACTCAAAAAAAAGTCTGGTGACCCTTTTGTCTATACTTACACGTAGGGCACACAAATAACGGATCGGATATGTCTGTCATTTAAGAGTATTGCAACTGGGATCAAGTTTCATCCAGACAAGTGAGCGGTTGAGGACCTATAATTACAAGTAGTAGCGGCTTACGCACCGACTCGGTAACACTACTGCGGTTCCGAAACTTGATCTAAATTTAGCATTGGGCACAAGAACCTCGTGCCAAACGACCACTTCTTCGAAAGGCGCCCTCGAGGCGACGCAATCTATTATGCAAGGAAAGAGAACATATTTTATGTTTTATAAAACCAAAAAAATCGAAACAAGATAAAATTTTCGTTTCTCCATTATATGTAAAAAACCAAAACCAAAAAAAACCCTTGATATATATGTACTATGTACATATTAGAAAGAAACAAAAAGGAATAGTATCGTTCAAGTAGCAGGAAAAGGGATAATCCGAGAAATCAAGAGAGAGAGAGAGAAGTCTAGGAAAATGTATGCGGTGATTGCATAGAAAGAGAGTGCGAAGAATTTTGGACATGTGTGGCCAATGGCCAATGCGAGTTTTAATCGCAATAAATGATTAAATGGGATAGATGATGATCGGATGCTGGATTAAAAAATATTTCGAAATTGTTGATTAATACACGACAGGACCGTCCTCTTGTTTTTCGGTCGCACCGCCTAAGATCTTCCTAACGACACCACCTCCCCACCCAAGGGCCGTCAATACGCCCTTTGCGCCCTTTTCTTGGGAAAGAGGATGCGGGGAAGGCGGCTCATCAGGGACACCAAGCCCCTCTACGTTCGCGAAACTCACGTATCCTTCCATGGCACGGCATTGGGCTGAAGCACGGCGGGCGTTGAAGGGGCGGAGTGGAGTGTGGGGTGATGTTGGTGTCCTCAGTTGGAAATGATGGTGAGGATGTGGGGAGGAGGGCTCCCTGTATGACGAGTATGAGGAACAAGAGTCATCGTCATCGTCGTCGTCGCGAGGATTACGATAGCAGTGGGACCACTGGCCATCGGGATAGAAGCCATAGGCAGGTGGACTAGGGGTAGAGGGAGGAGTGAGGAGCAAGAGCCTCGGCTCGTCGTGATCTCCGTAGTCTGGGACCAAGGGAGGGGTGGAGCGTTTTGCAGAGGCCGAGCCATAGCATGAGGCGGAGCCAGAGGCAGAGGCAGAGCCAGTGCTAGTGCGCTTTTTGTGCCTCACGGGAGACGGGCGCTTTGAAGTCGGGGAAGAAGCAGGCAAGCGTGAAGAGGTGGGAGGGGGAGACTGGGGGATGTTGGGGTCAGTGCTGGCACGACACCTCCTGACGGTCCTCGTGCTGCTATTGAGGCTAGAGGTACCGAGACCCTGGCCAGATCTCCCCCGCTCTCTGTCGTCGTCTGGAACGGCAGCGGAGAAAAGGACGCGCTCGAGTCTTGTGCGGAGGACATGCTCGTGGGGGGTGATGAGGTGGTTGTCGGTGGTGGAGCGGGAGCTGTCTCGGGTGTGGGTGCGAGGGAAGGAAGTGGGCGAGGAGAAGAAGCGCTCTGGCCTAGGATGCTGGTGCTGGTGGCGAGGACGGGAGGGCGAGTAGTCGGACATGGGGGCAGAGGGAGGGCTGGCGAGGGCCATGGGCAAAGAAGAGGTGGAGCGGTTGTCGTCGTCCTTGAGCAGGGTGTGACAGCGAGATCTCAAACTGAGGCCTTCATATAACGACATCCTGAAAGAAAATCAACCGATCTCAGATGGATTCCGAATCCTGGGGTTGGGGGGCGTGACAAACAATCACAGACCCCCTATGTCACTGGTCCACGGTCCGACTTTTGCAGTGTGCACGACGACAAGGTGATCAAGATATAAACCCCACAACAGAAAGTGGGTTAAGCTTCATGGCACTATAGGACGTCATGGTCGTTGGTAAATGTCCTATCTGTCTCTGACCCAGTTGCAATTTGTATCAACAACGTAAAACTGACGACGGACGAAGCGCACAAAGGTAAGCAACCGTCCCCTCAAAATAATGTACCCGGTGGGCGTCCTGGTAAATAACCAACCAATTGGCACAAACTGAGAGTTGTCTTCCCGTTTCCAGGGTTCGACACCGCATCGTCGATCGCGAAACATGGATCGGATGGTAAAGGTATCAAACAGGGCTACATCAACCTGTAAGCGGCCCTCCCTTTTTTGGGGCTTTTGTTTTTCATTTTCCAGTTGTTGTTCCCTATCCTGATGTTGTAGTCCCCGGAACACGACTTTGCCTTGTTTATGAAACGCGACGAGGCGCTGCCACTGATGACGACTCGGACCGAGTGGCGAAGATGAAGAGGAGAGTGAAGATGAACGCGATGTCTGGGTTGAGCATCATTTTAACGTTGATGAGCATCCTCGTTGCATTTAGGTGTGTTCTTTGGTTGGTATATATATATATACTCTAGTATATCCTTGATCACGATTATGGGTCTCGTAGGCGAAGAGTGTAAGCCTTGCAGAGAAGCAGCGGAAGACAAAGATGATCACTCTCAAAGAGCGACGTGGTGGAGGGGATGGGCGCAGGCAAACGAAAAATCTGGGTATATCGGCGCTGCTATCGTTGGGTCTTTCCTTGCCGTTGGTATAGCATTCGACGGGTGTTGCGCGGCTCACGTTTCGCAAGGTTGATTAGTTCCTCAGTAAGTGTATCGAAATAGATAGAATTCAAATTAGTAGTCACTACAGTTCAGGTGGGCATTTCCATTTCCGGGGAAGGGTGGGGGGTTTACTTTACTTTCACGATCCAGATCGGCACACCACACCAAAACGGTAAATTACCGGATGCCGTGATTCTTCGAAATTACTACTTACTGGGTAGATAGATATTATTCCGTGTGATATGATCAAATCCTGGAAGACTTCGCGAATTAGTAGAATATTTATCTGTCAAGAAGCCCAATTATGTAAAAATTGGGTCCATGTCGTACGACGGTAAAATATTCAAGCACATTTTTTTTTTTTTTTTTTTTTGGAATTCCGAATCAAATCCGACAACGATTATGGAGTTTGCATTCTTACACCTATTTAGTGTTAGGGGATGCGATCACTGCTGTCCTGCGATTTGAGGCATTTCTACAGTTCTGGCTATACCATTTCGTTGGGGATTCGGAATTTCAAAATATCGCAAGTGTCACGGTGGTGTGTGTGTTTGATCGCTATCATAGGGGGCTTCACCTTTTTGGACGGAAGGATCTTGTCCGCAGGCTGGAAAAGCAAGCATGAGGCTGAACGTGTCAAAGAAATAAAAATTCAAAAAATCTCTGACCACCACTTCCTTCGTCCGAGTCTATTTATAGGATTTTGCGAGTCCTTTTTTTTTTCTTTTTCAAATTCTCAAAGTTCTGACCATACATAGACGATTCTACAGTTGATAGGACCACATCAAACCCAACTGGGGCTGCTTGATCCTCGTGTCCGTAGCCTTCTACCGACTCGTAGTACCGAGTAACTCTCTTTCCCCCCCAATCACGATTACACAGCTGCGGCCTCTCGTTCTCCTTGAGTTTACTTATTACAAAGTGTCACCCGGATCATGGACCACCAAAATCGTGCGTGGTTTGTTCTCCGGAATCTCCTAGGCGGCGTACAAGGTTTCCGGAAAGGCTAAGCGTCGCACAAACTTTATTCGAGGACTTTTTTTTTTTTGTTTTTTTTAACTCTTATCAAGATTTGGCTTCGTACGTGGGGTCGCGGTATCGGCCTCTCAAACCTCGTGTGTACGGTTCACCAATTTGAGGACGTGCCAAGCGCAGTCCCGCCGGAACACCTACACTAGTAAATAGTTCCACTTCTTCTCGCGGTCAAGATAACCGGACGCTGCTAGAAGCTTTCGCCCTCGTGTCAAGATGGCGGATTCCTGCCTGTCTGAGATTCTTCAGGATTCTTCGTACTTCTCTGTCCCTTTTTGCAGATGGTGTCCTCCACAGCGGCTGTGGTCGAAAGCCTTACGACCCATCCCTCTGCACAAACTTCTCATTCAAAAATGGGTGCTCTCTTTAACGGCATATCTTTCTCACAAAGGCTTCATGGTTTCTCCCATCTCGAAACGAGGTCTCCGCATTGTGGCGTCAACGCTCCTCCCAACAGGAATCTTAGGTCACAGAGCACTACTGGCCAAATTACCGCATGAGGTATTTATCAGTTGGCAGTGCCAGTATGACGTCTTATCCAAGGCGGTGATCATGGTTTCTATACCGTTTTATAATTAGTGAAAGAACATCGGTGAGCTTGTGGAGTCGAAGCACGGTATTTTATTCTTGCCTGTTGTTCCTTATCGTGTTATAGAACCATCTTTCGCGTTCTGGCTTCAGAGCCCGAACAACGAAGCCAGGAAGTTTCAATTACTACCGTAAGTGACTTCTACGAGTGATTTATGCGTTTCGTGTTGTTGGACCCCCTCATGATGGAGTTTGCAACTTGCTTCATTCTCAATTGTGTGCAACTGGGGATTTGGGATCCCTGCCTTCCCGAGGTTCTTTCACACTTGGAACTTGAAGGTTTATTCTTAAGACGAACACTACTAGATCGGATTGATTGGGTGGGACCCCTCGGAACTGAAAGCCGGTCATATAAGCGCCCTCAGCACCGAGATCTAAGCTGGCGGTGAATTAGATCCCAAAGTCCAAGAGAAAAGGAAAATCGACAAACAGCATTCCTAATTACACCACCTCCTTGCATTCTGGAATAATCTAAACCAGGGGCCTACGTCTTTCCATGATTTTCGCAGCGTAGGAGGGTACCAACTGTTGCTTTCCAGCGTCACGACACGTTCGGGATGTGGCATCAAAGCGAGTATCCGTCCATCCGGGGTCTGAATTCCCGTGATGCCTCCGGGACTACCGTTGGGATTAAGGGGGTACTGCTCTGTGGGACGACCTTTGGAATCAACGTATCGAACGGCAACCAAACCAGCCTCTTCAAGATTATCCCTTTGCGGTGTATGGGCGAAGACTGCCTGACCCTCACCATGTGCAACCGCAATCGGTAGTTTGGATCCCACCATATCGTTCAGGAATATCGATTTGCGAGTTACTTCGTTATCAAGAATATCGACGACGCAAACACGCGCTTCGAATCGTCCACTCCGATTGAGCTTGAATTCAGGCCAGTTTTCCGACCCCGGTATGATGTCTCGTAGTTGACTTAGGAATTGACACCCATTACAGACTCCTAGAGTAAACGTTGTATCCCTAGAGAAGAAGTTGGAGAACTCTGAGCGAGCAGTCTCGTTGAGGAGAACCGAGTTGGCCCATCCCCTGCCAGCACCGAGGACATCCCCGTACGAAAATCCACCACAGGCCGCTAAACCCCTGAAATCGAGGAGGCTAACCAACCCACTTATGATATCCGACATGTGGACGTCGACAGCTTCGAAACCAGCTGCTGAGAATGCCCATCCCATTTCTACATGGCCGTTGACACCCTGTTCTCGGAGAATGGCCACTTTAGGACGATTGGGGGTAGTGACCAATGGGGTTGGAGTGAAGGTCAGATCGTAGAATATCCCCTCATTCGACATGTCGCTAATGATATCAAATTCCTGCAGGGCAGATGAGGGGTCGTCGCGTAAGCTTTGCATTCTGAAGGAGGTATCAGCCCAAATCTTCTGTATGTCCGCTCGTTGGGCAGCGTAGAGTGAATGTCCTTTGTAAGAAATGGTTATATTTTCGTCTTTTGAGGTTTTGACGACACCAAGGACGTGGAAGTCGGCCAAAGGAAACGCTGAGCCACGTAGTACGTCTTGCAGTGTTCCGACCTGTGACTGTCGAACCTGCATTACCACTCCCAGTTCTTCATTAAACAAGGCTGCTATTGGAGTGTCGACAGAGTGAAGGGAATCCAAAGAGATGTCGACTCCAATACGACCCGCAAAACACATTTCGACTATCGTGGTAAAGAGGCCACCATCCGATCGGTCGTGATATGCAAGGACGAGTCCTGGGTGTTTGGATTTTAATTCTTGGCAGGCTCGCAGGAACGCCTTGACAATCAGAGGTTCCTCTACGTCTGGGGAAGACGAACCAATTTCCTTGAATACTTGAGCAAGAGCAGACCCTCCAAGACGTTTCTTGCCATGGGCAAGGTCAATAAATATGAGACTCGTCAATTCGCCAATATCTGTATGAAGCTGTGGCGTCCAAGTGGTGCGGATGTCCGTTACAGGTGCAAAAGCCGTTACTATAAGTGACAGAGGGGAGCTGACTTCCTTGCTGGTTTCACCTTCCCGCCATTTCATCGACATCGACATTGAATCTTTTCCAACAGGAATGCCGATACCAAGAGAAGGACACAACTCCTCTCCCACGGCTTTGACAGCCGCGTAGAGTGCTGCCCCTTCCCCTTCTTTCGAGGCGGCGCACATCCAATTCGCACTCAATTTGACACGGGATAGGTCAGCTATGTGAGCAGCGGAGAGGTTCAGGAGAGATTCGGCTACGGCCATCCGAGCGGAAGCAGCTGCATTTAGCAAGGCGAGGGGTGTCCGCTCACCCATTGCCATGGCTTCACCACAATTTGTATCGAATCCGTAAGAAGAACGAGTAACTGCGACATCTGCGACAGGAATTTGCCAGGGTCCCACCATTTGATCCCTCGTAACCAGACCTGTAATTGTTCGGTCGCCGATTGTGATCAGGAAGGATTTAGAGCCAACCGATGGGAGGCGTAAGACGCGTTCGACGGCAACAGTGAGACGATCAGAGAGCGCATAAGTCGAGGGGATGTACGATGTCAGCGAAGAATCGAAATCGACGCGAACCACCTCGCTAGTTTTGTCCTTCCGTGACATCTTTGGGGGTTTACCGAATAGAGTCGACATTTTGAGCCTTACAACATCCTGTTTCAGGAGTCGATCCGTGACGATTAGTTCCTGTTCCTCCGTCGCCGTTCCTACGATAGAAAATGGACACCTTTCTCTCTTCGCGATTGCCGTGAATTCATCCACAGCACCTTCGCCAATAGCCAGAACATAGCGCTCCTGACTTTCGTTGCACCATATTTCCATGGGAGACATGGATGGATCTCCGACAAGAACATCTCGGATTTCAAAGACTGCACCCAAATCTGAGTCATGAACCAACTCGGGAAGGGCATTCGACAATCCCCCTGCGCCAACGTCGTGAATGCTTTGAATCGGGTTTTGGTCGATCGAGCTGACGCAAGAGTCAATAACCTGCTGACATCGCCTTTGAACTTCCGCGTTTTCTCTCTGAACAGAAGCGAAATCCAATTCTGCTGAGCTTGTGCCTGAAGCTTGGCTTGATGCCGCCCCTCCACCGAGACCAATGAGGAGGCCTGGTCCTCCTAATACGACGATTTTTGCACCAGGAGATATTTTCGACTTTATGGCAAATGTAGGACGAACGTTCCCGTAACCACCTGCAATCATGATAGGTTTGTGATACCCTCTAATTTCTTGCTTGTCGGGCCCAAGAGGGACACTTTCTGAGAAGGTGCGGAAGTAACCTGCAAGGGCTGGGCGTCCGAATTCATTATTGAATGCACTTGCTCCGAGCGGTGCATGGATCATGATATCCAAGGCAGAAGCGATATGGGCTGGACGGCCGAAATCGGTTTCCCATGGCTGCTTGTAACCTGGGATGAGTAGGTTGGAAACTGTGAATCCTGCGAGGCCGGCCTTGGGTTTCGACCCTCTGCCAACTGCGCCCTCGTCGCGAATTTCCCCTCCTGAACCAGTTGCAGCTCCAGGATAAGGTGAAACCGCCGTGGGGTGGTTGTGAGTCTCGACCTTGATTAAGATGGGCATTTCTTCTAGTCGCGATCCATAGGAATTTTCAGGAATCGATCCTCTAACGATCCCAAACCAACTTGCGGAGGAGCCTTCTAACACAGCTGCATTATCTGAATACGCCGAGATCGTCCCAGTCCCACTGACTTCTTCGGTGTTTCGAATCATTTGGAACAAGGACGAAGGAAGGGGAACGTCGTCGATGATCCAAGAGGCATTGAAGATTTTGTGGCGACAGTGTTCCGAATTGACCTGAGCGAACATGAACAACTCAGCATCAGTAGGATTTCGACTCATGGCCGTCTCTCCAGAAACGTAGGCACCTATGAGATAGTCGATCTCGTCCATGGAGAGGGCCAGGCCAAGCGTTTTGTTGGCAGTTACCAGCTTTGCCTTCGCGTTCTCCGCAATAAAGGGGTAAAGGTCAACTATTTTCAGAGGCCTCGCTTCTCCATGGCGGAAAAATTCCGCCTCATTGGGAGGGTGAAACTGGATCGTTTGTGTCATGCGATCGTGGATAAGATGAGCGAACAAGGTCGTGTCTTCCTCGGTAATCGGATGTCTGTCGAGAGTAGTGAACACGAAGGCAATGCCTCGCTCTAATCGTTCTACGTGGCTACCCAACCTGCAGAGACGTGCAATATCTGTAGCTTTGCTTGACCATGGGGAGATGGAACCGTGGCGTGGAAGGACAAATACGACATTTGTTAACGCCAAAATGGCCTCAGAGGTACCTCCAAAGGCAATGTTGTCCCCATATGCCAATAAGCGGTTCAGGACGGGATTGATAACGCCAGCCGTATCTTCCAGTTCCTTCTGTAGTTCTGAGCTCTTGCATTGCACGAGATGGATCCAGATCGCATCGACGGAAGAGATCCTTGGACATAGGCTTTGTATCTCGCGTAAGAGGGCTTCTCTCTTGAACGCCGATATAGACGAAGAACCTGGAAGAAGTAGCATTGCTGAAATCGAACATGAGTTGAGGACTTGACAGTACAAAGGTGCCATTTGTATACTTTTCTGTGAGTTTTGGACAAGATGTATTCAAGTCCCGCATTTTCCCTTTTTAATCTAATCTTACAACTGGTGTCACACTGGTCACTCAAATATGTCACGGTTGCACCGATAGGGCGCAATTTGGATTTTCAATATCGTTTCATCACCACCATGAGGAGAGAATGTCTATGGCTAATTAAACTTAGTAGCCTTCGCGTCTATATTTCCACCAACACATCGTCTGTGTGTTAAGAATTCTTTACTTCTTCGTTGACCCCTGCAATTGAGTCAGCAATGCAATCTGTGGAAAGAGATCGTGTGCAACATTAATCGTGTTTAGAGCATTGATGAGCGGCGACGGGTACAAATCGACCACCTAGAGGTCAGGGGAAACAGGTTTAACGATCTCGACCCTAGGTGGGTTTAGTCGTAATGCAATGTTCGCAATGTATTCATCGATCCATCCAGGTACTTACCTCCCAAATTTAGAAGACCACTAGAGGCTATCAACTTGGTGTACTCAGGTTGCCGGCATCTCCTCTTCATTAGCCAGTCCAGCAACCCCTTCAAGTCGGCGCTGGTGCCAATAGACGGTGCACCTTAATGCACCTCCGTTCCTTATGGTCCAAGCTGCATGATTGAAGTTTTCTGAGGTGAGGCCGGGTGCAGGATTGCCTTCCGATCGTAATCACCGTGCAACACCTTCGAAGAAGCGACACTGCAATTCCCTGTTCAACAGTACCCGCGAGATACGGCAGAATGACATATAATTTGTAAAGTTGGTAAGTAGTCATATTGAGACACCTACCAGTGTCAGCGTGGGTTGCAATTTCGAATTTTTTATATTTAAATGATTGTCGAATTTTAAGGTGGCTGGAAGTACACTTCGCACAGATCTCGCTCTTAAGGAAGTTCATGAGCGCTTGATTAGTTAACCTGTTAACAACCATGCAAGAATTGATAATGGACAACATCGCGACATCGATACTCGAATATATCCGGGTTGTACAGAATTCGTTGTTGTATTTGGATATAAAGCACGGGAAGATAGGGAAAAGCGTACAGAGCAACACAACGGCGGGAGCGTAGGTTGATGGTAAGAATTTACAAGGTCTGGTTGCCGCGTTACCACATAAGTGGTTGTTAAGTATTGAATAGAAACTGAATCATCCCTATGCCCCAGAGCGTGAATCAGTACTGAGACTTATCCCAAGCAGGATCCTGGAGGAAGGCACAGAGTACTTTACTCCCAGTCTGTAAGCAACAATGAAGCGAACCAAAGGGAGATCTGATGCAAGCTGGAATACTGACCTGCAGAAGTGGATGTCCAGCTACAATACTCAGGAACCTCTCCAGTCCTTCCCTTCTTGTCTCTATAACTTCATCCGAAAATCGGTTGGTGAAAACCTTGCCTGGAAGAGGAGGAATGTTTACTCGAGTGGACTCGCGCTCGAGAGTGTCACGGAAAGCTTCAAAGTCTGAGTAGCGTCTGCGCACAACCGAATGACGAAGCCTAAAAGCGGGGATGTTGGTCTAAGTGAAATGATGAGTAGGATGGTCAGCCGTTTGTTGAAAGGTTCGACATACTTTGCAGACTACCTCGTAGTCGGTGAACTTTCTCCCGATTTCTAGGATGAGAACAATCTTAGAGATGAGAGTACAAAACTTTTGGGAATGAATGGCACACCATGCGTCTGTGGATTTCTAACTTCTATTTCCAAGAAGCTTTCAGGGACGCTATACATTTCCTCGATCTACACGGATAGGTAAGTCCCGCCTACTTCTGCAATTTGCTCACGCAAATATCCATAACTCACAGTTTGAGGACCATCAGAGGAAGTACGTGCGAAAGGTGATACGGAAGTCATGACTAGACCAAGAAATCGGTGGAATTGCGAACGAGGATGGGCGCAAGATAGGTGACATTCAATAGGTCACACTCATTATGTGACTTCATTTACGTCACTGGGAATATATATATCATTTATGACCTAGCTGATCTTAAACTATTACCCACAAACCTCTCTGAGTATCTCTCTCAAGCCTGATGAACTTAGAATTTCGACCTGTTCCTCCGCCGCTAAACCGACTCCTGCTTGCTTCACACCAAACATTGCATCCCCGAACCGTTCATACAGGAATTCGATCCGACCTACAACATGTTCAAGAAGCACCTTCACAGTTCGTGCATCGTCCAAATAAAGCTTGACCTTGGCAACTAAAGGACGAAGATCACGTTGGAGTGCCTCGAAGAATTGAGTTTGTGCGTGAACCGCCGAGGACAGAATGGTGTCAAGTTTGGGCGTTGTTGTGTCATTCAGAATCATAGACGAGGATGAAGCAGCAGAAGTGGGAAAGTTTGCTTTCGAAATAGGAACGTTTCCTGTGTTGACCTGGTTCATCCAGATTTCAAGAGGATCGCAAATAGGATGAGAACACGCTGTGATAACATCTTCGCAGGCTTTTCGCAGACTTTTGTCAATATCCTTGTCGTGAAAGGGCTAAGATAAACTTCCAAGGACAAAAAACCTGTAAACTTACAATCTTAACACCGCGGAAGTCGGAATCAGGACCTCTGGCAACACCAAGAGATGCAAATAAGCCTTCGGGAAGAAGGGAAGTAGTCTTGTTGAACATATTCGTCAATGTCTCTGTCATCCCCCCTACCCCTCCAACAGTGGCGGAAATACTCGTCATCGGAGTCTTCACCTTCGTACTCACAACATCGGATTCGTCATCTCTGCCTCTAAGATCCAACTCTAAACTCGACAGTACCTCTTTCATGATGAGCAGATGCCGCACCAGGAACAGATAACCATCCAGAGTCTTGCCTGGTTGAGTCCGTATGAGGTCTGCGCCACTGATAAGAGAAAGACGGCAAACTTCCAATGCCTCCTGTGCGATGTCCTCAAAAATGGCAGGCTTGACGAAGTCGCGGAGTTGGGAAAGAACCCACACTGTGCGCCTCACGGGAGGATACCACGTGTCTTGTTGTTGCAGGGTGGCTACAGTTTGAAATATTTGCGAAGTGGACTGCTTTTCTTGTAGAAAGGCACTAGTTGACTCCGTCGCGGCTGTTAAAAAGTAAGGTATTGAACCTATCACCAATCAACATGGAGTACGAACCAAGCAAAATATCAGGCCACTTAAGATCACCTGGCGTAGGGACATAATGCCTGATCTCACCCTGGACCACAGCTTGAGCCTTAAAAAATAGCCTCGTCTGAGCATCTTGTAGAACCATTCTTAATAAGTGGCCAATATGCAGTCTGCGTTCGATCTTCCGATTTTTACCGAGACTCGACGCAGATGCTTCGTCGGCCTGCGAACGCGGCTGCAATCCCAGACCTTGAATTTTGTCAACAGAACTAAAGTCAGCTTCTTCTTGATCGTCCTCGTCCTCGTCATCCGAAGAAACAACAGTTGAGGATGCAGTTGAGTCGGAAGTTGATGTGGCATCTAGAACCATGAGTGCTTGTAGGACGGTACAAACATCGCAGAGCACAGTAAGACGGGGTTCGTGGAGAATACGGGGGCGGAGGTCGTCATATAGGATATCACATAATGTCTCTAGATACAGACTGTCAAGCCATATGAGACATGTGCCAGGAATGAAAATGGAACGTTCCCTACTAGAGTTGATCTTGGCCAGTGATAAAGAACTCACTAAACAGACCAAACTCATCAGAGCAAAGCTGCTTCAAATAACTACAGCCCGAGCGTGTCTGTAATCGAGATTAGAGGACGGATTGAAGACTGAAGTCGTGGACATACAAGCTCAACGAGCTCACTTCGGGCAGGATCCAGGCCTTTAATCTCCTCCATTATGCGAGGAACCAAAAGGGATTTTCGTATCGAAAAATATGCGGTATGGCACTCGGAGAGCAGAGATCCCAATTCATCCGGATATTCTGAAACCCGCCGTTCAAGTTCTCGAACAAGGGGAGAAACTTTTCCAGACACGGTGCGAAAACGTGTGTAAAGGAGAAGGTGTTGGGCTGTTGAAGAAATATCCTGGAAATTATTTTAGCCTAGGCAAAAGTCTCGTAAGTTAGTGCGTACGCTGTCGGCGATGCGTTTCGAAATCTCAGTAGAGAGGGCGCGGAGGGATCCGACAAAGTTCATTTTTATAAGGGTCATGGCACGAGTCATACACTGCTGGAAACGGAGGAGGTAGACTTCCGCTTCTCGGTAGTGCCTCTGTGATTAACCGTCAGGTGATAGGTTGCGAGAAGGATATGGTAAAATGGCGAACATACGTGGCCCTTGAGAAACTCGATACAAATGTTGACGCGTTCCACCATGTAATGGAAATCAGGTTGGAAGAGTAGTGATTCTCCAGGATGATTTAGCATTCTAGTTGCGTGCTCAAGTTCTTGAAAATATTCCAGATGAGAACCGATATCGTCCACCACCTGAAGCAGGCTGTCCTGCAAATTCGTCAGGAGAGGACTCGAAAGGGTGTTTGTAGAGACGAACTCTCTCCTCAAGCAGTCTTTCACAAGCCCCTTGAAGACTCTTTCCGCCTTCTTCAACGCCACGCCAGCCTTCCAACATATCACCAACTTGGTTCTCAACTTGTTCGATTCGATCCAACAGAAGGTCACAGACGCCAAGTTGATCTCCGAGGCTAGCGAGGTGGGCACGATATTGGGCTTCCTGACTATGTGCGACGGAACGGTCAACCAAGGCAAACCAGTCGAAAAATTGTTGAGGTGTTTGGATAGGATGCGATGGGTGCATCGCATGAAGGGTTCCTAATGGGGTGCGAGTAATGCCTGGGGTACTTGGTCGTGACACTTCTTGCTGTGATTGCAGAAACTTGTTAATGGGACGAGCGGGAACTGGCGTTCCAAGTGGACTTTTCCCATTCGACTCTAAAAACTGGGATTTCCTCTACTCATTTCACAACAGAGTCTTAAAACCAGCTAACCTTTAGTGGTAAAGGAACATGTTCTGTGGCTTTTGCGAGCTTTGCGACACTGCAAACTTGTAAGTCACTCAGAGGTGCCTTGCGCTCCCATTCTTCAACACTGATTGTTTGCTTCTTAAGGGGTATGTGTGCAGCAGGAGCAGGAGAAGCAGGCCGATTTGAGGACGAAATGGATAAGGACGAGGGAATATGTCCGCGACTAATGTTCGATGTTCGATTCATGAATTCAAGCCGGGCCGCATGTTTACCAAAACGGAGAATTATACCCCACAATGTCAGTTGAAACCCAGACCACTATCTCTGCGTTCACTATCTCGCAGAACGGTTCATATCCTCCGCCCAAATTTTTTTGGAGACAAGGATGGTTTCTTCTTTGACTCAGACCTCAAATGACTGGATTACCAGATCGAATATCGGAAGATATGGACATCGGAGGACTTCAACATTGATTGTACCGCTAATACAACCTTTCCGACCCCACCATGATCCTTAACTATACCATTGGATCCATCCCCTCTGCACCCATGCATCTCTCTCTATACTGGGCCTTTCTTACCTTCATCCTTGGCCCAAAATTTACCATACTCTTCCAATTGACACGCTGCACCTTGTCCTACGCATGCTATGTCTTACGCGAGATAGTGGACCACTCTGGGTTACCTCCTACTACTGTCCTCGAGTTTACCAGGACGAGCCCGTGCTGCAACGCTTTCCAGAAGTTCCTGCAGCCCCAGTGATAATTACCATCTTCTGCATCACTTATTGCCGAGGATCCCGATGAGTAGGTTGCACGAGTCTCATTTGTGGCTCGTAAGCAACGTACCAGAGTACGAGAGGGCGAATAGTGAGTTTTTCTCACTTTGGATATGTCGGAAACAGGGTTTCTGATGTTTGACAGGATATACAACTTATTTTAGCGGAGAGAACCCATTGTTCATGCAGTCTTTACACTCCATGACATTGGGTCATGTTAGGGAGTGGGTTTTCAGCGTATCATTCTGAATCATGATGCGAGATCGGAGATCAGATGGGTTTGCCATTACGACGAGGGCAGAAGACAGAAGAAAGAGGTCAATTTTTTCAAGCTTCGCTGCTTCTTAGGTTTAAATTATATATAGACGATTGCGATGAATACATATCACAGTGACTCTATAGCTTTTTGAATCATTGAAATGGAAGGTTTCCCATAATTTGTGATTTATTATTTCGGGTATGTCCACGTTGATTTTACAAGTACGTTCAAGACTGCCGAATCGCCTCCTGTTGTGCTACGAAGGTGGTAGACGCTGCTGGGCATCCAACCCCAGGCCCGCGAAGATTTTGCAATGTGACGATAGCGGTCTGAATACGAGCCAACTTTGAATCCTTGTCATTACCAGTAGGAAAGGTAACACGGATGCCGGTGTTATTGACAACGTGGCCAGCAGCAACGTTGGCATTCAAAGACTGGTTTGTAACCAGGTAAGGAATCTGGGATCAACAGGGAAAAAAAAACTTGCCTTGGTGAAATCTTTCAAGTCGGGAGGGCAGATACAAGGAATTTTGATTATTTTTCCTGCTGCGTTTGTAATCCCATCGCAGTCCCCCGTGCCAGTAGGGTTTAGACCAGACTGGTGCCCAAAATCTGGGATAAGGGCAGGGTCGACACCATCGATAGGAGGTTTGGGAGTAGAAGACGACTGAGAAAGACGGGCAAGACCAGTCGGGGTAGATGAAGGGGGCAAAGGTGAAGGGCTCGGAGAGGAAGGAGGAACCGCCTGGGTATCCGTACCAGTTAGGATGGCCTTGAGTTGCGCACTGAACGTGGTGGATACTGCAGGACACCCTACACCACGACCACGAAGGTTTTGGAGCGTCCCAATCGCAGCAAACATTCGAGCAGCCTTGGAGTCTTTATCATTTCCTGTTGGGAAGGAAACACTAATCGCTGAATTATTCACTGCACGACCTGCATTGACATTGGCGTTCAGAGCCTATGGGTGAGAGCACCAAGTGAATTAGATTTTGAACACTCAGTACCTCAGCGCTCAGTGCTCACCTTAATAAAATCCTCTCTGGGAGGAGGACAGAAACAAGGAACTTTTATTACTTTGCCCTCGTCATTTCTAATTCCATCGCAACCAGCTGCGGTGGAATTCAATCCTGCTTGGTGGCCGAAGTCGGGTACAAGCGATGGGTCAACATCTCTCTTCACGATAAAAGAGCTCGGTGCGGCCGATATTAAAACGACGGTGGGAGAAAGAAGGAGAGTCAGTATGAACTTCAAGTTCATGTTCGGTTGGTCCAAATGCAAACGAACGAAGAATTCAAGAAAAGAATAACCAAGGAAGAAAAGAATCCGGTTGGGAAAGCAACATCTCATTGTTCTTTTTATACGTCATTGTGATTCTCATGATTGCTGATGTGCTGATAATGTCCACAAGGTCATGATCATGATCATGATGTTGAATTTCAATACAGCTTGAGTTCAGATACTACTCAAAACGGTAGAGTTGGAAACGAAGTAACTGAAAGTTTACAAACCCTGACTCCGCTGAAATACATTTCAAGGACAAAAGTTTACAAAACCGCCCGAAGTCGTATACCCGTGATCACAGTGGAAAAAAGATGGCCATTAACATTTGATTAACATCGCTTTTGAACCATCACTGGCCTTTCGAATCATAAGTAACCTACAGTCCTCAAGAAGTTGTCCATTTGGGTGTCACCGGCTTCTTGATTCTCCCAAGTGCAACAAGCAATCGTCGTATCAATACCTTGATAATTTAGGCCACACGCAAATGCCTGTTAAAAGACTGCAGAGAGTAACGAAGTGATGAGATATTCGTTCTAGGGGATTACAGATTTATCTTCGAATGCCAGTCTGTCCAGTGATGGTCATTTGAATTTTAAAGGCTGACGAGAGCACCTGCGACGTACCCAACAATACTTTCAAGTTCCGTGGCTCTGTTCTTCGAGTTTCCCAAACTCAAGGAGGGACAATCAAATCGGGAACCAACTGAAGCGATGAGGAACAATGCGGTAGACATTTCAGGTAATTCTAGTTCCACTGAGACCACAAAGCAGACGCCAGCCACGGAAATTCTTGCAGAAGGTACCATGATACCATCGCTCCATCGGGAGTGAAACATATCGCCTCGTACAACGGAATTGCAACATGAGTTTGCTAATCCCTCATAAGAAGACCCGAAGAAACCACTTCAGTTTTTTTTTCGCAGAGATAGAGATATCCCAGACTGGAGACGATTGGTGATCCAGGGGTACGATTTCATCGTTTGAGGTGTATTTTGTCATGATCACTGTGTGGTGTCACGGTAACGAGTCACGGTGACAGTGATTCCGGAGTATCGGCCCGGTGCGTCTGCTAACCACTGGTCCACTGGAAGCTTTCGACTCGCTTTCGACTTAGAAAGGATGAGCAAGACACTCAGCAACGGCGTTTTAAGCCTGCGTTTTATGCAAAATGCCCAACGCGCAAAGCAACTTAAGGAGGTAGAACTTCAGAGAGCGGAAGTCGTCGATGAGGGCAAATGGGAGGTCAGTCAAGCAGTCCGAGAAGCTTGGGGCCTCACGAAGGAGAGAAACGAGGATCTGTGAGTTTTTTAAATAACCTTATGTAGATCTGATTTTGAACGAATTTCAGAGACCCAGATGTACATGAGGCATCGTATCTGCCATTTCTTTACCCTATTACAGACGAAGACAGTTTGGAAGACCGATCACAAATAACATCAGGACGAAGAGTGTTCAAACCTACAACTTTGGATGTGGTCAGTTTGTGGTGAATTCATTACCATTCCAAGTCGTTATCGAACGCGAACTCTGACGAAAAGTCATCCTCCCTAAATTTGTTTAGCCAGACGATGGCGCACAAGGAAAAGATGTCCCTCTTGCTTCTAAGTCAAATAATTCCTCGAAACCTTCAAAAGGTCGCATTCACGCACATCCACACCCTGTATCTATCTCAAGTTTGAGTAAAGGCGGGACGACACTTCTGAAAGGGTTCGATGGGCCTGACGAATCGAAAAATCACCTACCCCAAAGCAAAGAAATCCGGGTAACAAGACCGACAGCCAGGGACTTGATATTTGACAGTGGAAATGTAGGGGTGGACTTACGAGACCAGACTTCAACAAAGGCAGCTCCGCCTGTGTTTATGAAACCTGCTGGTGTCGATGATCCAAAGGAACTTGGGGAGACAGGTTCGCCCGCAGAAAAGACCCCCTCAGAGATACCAACAAGACACAAGTCGAAGAAAACCAAACGCGGGCGTGATCAAGATGGAGCAGAAGATGAAGAGGAATCCGTGGAAAAGAAATCGAAGAAGAAGAAAAAGAAAAGTTCTGGGTCTCGTGGATGAATCAGCAAAAGTATTTTGCTTGTCAGGTTTTTGTTTTGCACTTCAATTGACACCAAAGTCAGTGCTCACGAACAATTCCTCTAGTTTGCGTCGCCGCAGAATTATAGAAGCGGTTTCAGCTGTCGCCAATTTTCGTCGTTAATGTTCCACTTCGAAGGTGCTCTGCAAGTGCATGGCATTTTCTGGCCGTTTTGAATACCAGTTATGAACATTTGCAATCTGCAATCTATATATCATGACGGATACAGAATTCATGAACAATCTAGCTTATTTCTTGGCTCCCAGACCTAGCTTCGTAGTTTTGATGATAGCAGCCAAAGGTGCCTCAAGGCCGTTTGTCGATGCACCAATACGATCGCCTTCCGACCATCCCATCAGTGTCAACAACTGGAAACCAACATTGGATTCGTCCAGTTTTGGAGCGGCTTTCCCAACCTCATCCCCTTCTCTCTGTCTTGGCACCTTTGACACACCTTGCGCTCCACCACGTCTGAGGATCCTTGCTACCTTCCCCTCATTCGCCTGAATATTTGTCTTCGTTGTCTTGACCAATGTTGTATACCTTGCATCACCCTTGCCTTTACTGACACTCTTCAGATTGAACGCAGCAGCGATCTCATGTACGTTCTTCCTTGTCTCCTTGTCGGTAGGAGGAAGCGACATCGAAGACGGTCCTCCCAAATCAGCCATAAACCGTCGAATATTTTGAACAAGTGTCGTCATGTCGATCACTCTGTTAGGGATAACAACAATGGTTGGGTCGATGGCGGCGGCAGCGAGCATGGCTTTTCGGCCCTTTTTCCCACCTTTCTTACTGGAAAGAGGGTCGGCGGCTCTGACCAGTCGTTCCAGCTCTCGTGCTCTCTTCCGTTCAGCCTTCTTTTGCCGATCTATTTCGTATTGTATACTCAGTTCCGGTGGTATACCCTTGTTTTTGTATCCTATAAAGGAAAATGATATGAATTGGCACCTATGATAAAATTTAAGACACGCACTGGAAGGCCAATTCCGATCTTCGTGGGCACCACCTGAAGTGAACAATTTCTGCTTGTGTTTTTGATTCTTGGTGGTGAGAAGGTCTTCCTCTTTGTCCAACATGTCCTGGTGTGTTAAAAGTAAGTACGGAACTAATGAATTTATCTGGAACGCACATTGATGAAGGCCTCATCATCTAGGTCGGCCCAGGACATAATCTGCTCTAGTAGACCTGGGCCATCCTCATCGTCCAAGTCTCCTTTGACAGTATTTCTCATTGACCGGAGGCGATCCAATTTAAACTGGAAGCTATTGTCTTCATAGTTGTCTTCGTCGGCACCACCTAGGGAAGTGGACAATTTCTGCTTGTGTTTTTGATCCTTGCTGGTGAGAAGGTCTTCCTCTTTGTCCAAAATGTCCTGGTGTGTTAGAAGTAAGCACGGAACTAATGAAATTCCCTGGAACGAACATTGATATCTTGGATGAAAGCCTCATCTAGGTCGGCCCAAGTCATATTCTGCTCTAATGGACCATCCTCAACGTCCAAGTCTCCTTTGACAGTATTTCTCATCGACCGGAGGCGATCCAACTTAAACCGGAAGCTATTGTCTTCATAGTTGTCTTCGTCGGATTCGTCGGTGTCAGCACTTCCACCGAGGTCATCTTCGTCGTCATCATCTCTGTCAAGGCTACCCAGATCCCCATCTCGGATGAATTTAGCTTCTTCGATCCTCAGTGCTTCCTCTTCCTCCTCATCCACTGTTTCCTCATTCTCATCGACTTCACTGCTTGTTGATCCCACCTGCCCTACGCCCTTGTCATCCTCTATCCTCATAATTTCCTCGCACTCAATATCATACATCGTAACATGTGTTTCCGCGTCAGGACCTGTAAGGCCTCGAGCAAACCGCATTGACGTTGCAATATCGAAGTCGACGTCGACCTCCATCCCATGGCCATTGTCAATATCGTCGTTAGCCTGATTCAATCCCTTTCCCTTCTTCAACATTCCTAGAACCCTCTTCATATCTGTATCCAGTTCTGGCTCTGGCTCTTGCGCTACAATTTCCTTGCCAACGCCAGCTACATCCTCACCATCCGTTGTCTCCCCCCACTCAATATCGGAATCTCCCCTCCTTCTCTCATCATATCGCTCATCTCGCTCTCCATCAAGTCGGCGCAATAAACCCTCCTCTCGCATAGTACCGAAGGTACTGAAGGGGGTTCGAGGTGATTTGTGTGTTCCTGTTCCCTTATTTGCCCGACTAAATTTACTTTTCCACAACTTTGCTTGCCTGGGGGTCATGATGGGAGGTGCACGTAAACGAGTAGAAGTCGAAGTGTCGCCCGTTTCCATCGCTGCATTCGTAGTCTCTGCTGTATCGGGTAATGTTGGCTTGCCAAAAGAAGTTGGATCTGGTGTCGTATCTGTCACCTGAGACAAGGATGAAACTTGTTCTTCCCCCACTATTGAAATAGTGGATTTCGGCTGCGAATGGGGTATTGACTTCGGAAGGGCAGCATGACGCTCGTAAGACGAAAAACCTCCTACAGGCAGATGTTCGTTGGTAGTCAAAACATCTCTGACGCCTTCTGTAGATTCTGTGTCCGGACCAGACATCCTAAAAGTCATCCGTGGATGCGGTGCGTCATACACGATGATATCATCATCAGGTAAGAACGACGATGGTTGTCGATTAGTGGGAAATTCCATTCCGCTTGGGACATTCCTCGGTTGTGTATCCACGTAGAATAGGTGGTTGCCGTTTATCTCGATCCCATTCTGCACCGACAGCGGTTTGTCTGCCATCTTTTTGCGAGTCATAATTTCCGCTGGAAGAGGTCGTGTTTCCTCATGAAAAGTCGGATTTTCCACTGGTACCACTTGAGTTTTGCATTTTGGAATCGCCGGTTTTGAGTTCGTAGTCGCGGGGAGAAATAACTTCCCGAAATCGTTGAAATCGACCTCTATTTCATCTTCTTCATCCTTATCCCAGACATTAGGGGGTATGTTGCCTCCGCTGAACACACGAGTTATACGATCGGCAGTTGGAATAGGACTTTGTATGGTATCACCTAAAGGTGGGCGCAGAAGCGACTCAGAATGACGGTTCGGCAAAAGATCCAAGTACACCCACCAACACTCTCAACGGTAGGTTGCAATAACTCTTCCTCGTTCTGGAAAAGAAACCTCGACTCCGTCGACGGCACGAACATGATCGGCTTTAAGAGTGGTCGTTCCTGGAGTAAGAGACTAGAAAGCGTCTGCTTTGCACCCACTGGTATAGGACGCCGAGCATCCTTCGGTGCACCGATACCCTGCACTTGTCTTCGGGGGATATCGAACCCTCTTCCCTTGCCAGGAAATGCAATGTCCGCAGGGAGCCGAGGAATAAAAGTGCCGCCTCGACCTCTTCCTCGATAAGCAGGAATACCCCTTCCTCGGGCACTGACAGAAGGTTCCGCAGTTGGTTTCAGCGGTGACGGCGCTGTTAGAAGAATAAACCGAAGCCTTTGAAAGGCACTGTGGACACATACCATTGGCATACGTCTGCAATGTGAAGTCCACATCCAACTCGTCCTGATTTGAGCCATTGGAGGCTGGGTAACTGTGGCCTCGTCCTCTTCCCGGTCCTTGCACCGCCCAGCCAGCACCTGCACGGCCTCTACCATTGTTTCCTCGTCCTCGACCACCTCTAAATCCGCCACCACCTCGATCTGGTCGACCTCCACGGGCGCCTGATTTCCATTTCGCCATTTCTCTCTCACCCTGTTACAGATAAATGAGTCAGACTTTTGTAGTCGTGCTCAAGAATACAGTACCCTAGTGATGCCGTCGACCGTGCGTGGTACCGAGGTCGGGATTGACTTGTTCTTGACGTTGAAGCTCGAAGTTCGAATGAAAGCGTTCCAAGTGTTACATACAATTTATATATTTAGATAATTTCAATGTTGTGATTTGCCCAGTTAGTATATTTCCTGTCTCTTCAAAATCAGCGGCTAGCTATGTAGACGCCTAAGGCGCTTATCGATATCGAGACAAGAAGAGCTTCTGAATATTGCGTACATTGGGGTGAACAATGCCATGCATCCGGATTCCCAAGAATCTCAACTGCGCAAACACGTTGATTCAACCACTACATGACCTAATGTCGGCTTCTTCGTGGTTGAACTTCAGCGGTGAATATGTCAATGGTAAACCGACAAATAAAAGCAGTTACTTGGACGCCAAGGAAGCAGAAGCGAGATGCCAGTGGGAGAGGATCCATCACATCTGTCTCCCAAGTCACTGTGGCCAGGCTTATTCCCACCTTAGAGATCTTTTGTCCAATTACTAACGAGACTCGCAAGGAAGAGTCGCTCCCTCCGTTTTTAAATTTCTAGGATTCATGACCACGTAATCTCGGCTGACCCGGGCCGATCGACCGCTGGGGAGTGTTCTCCTCTTCATGCAGACGCATCTCCTACACACTCAGAACATGGATTAATAAAGAGTGGTGTATCTTAGACTTCTAACAACATTGTCCATCCCGCGGTACACCTCCGAGTCGCCATCCAGTCACTCCAAGAGCCGCAATGACTCTTCTTCACCCCAGCCTGAGAATCAGGAGGCACTACGAGCAAATCACAGCTCAATCACCTGAAATTTGAATGGTTCTGCTCAGATGATCAGGTTGGCTAGTGACTCTTTGAGTTGGGTGCTCGAACTTGTGAAATGCGATCACATCGGGGAGTATTTCGATCTTCATGTTGTGGCCGTCCAACTTGGGTAATGAATAGCAACATTGTTATTGCCTGGACAAGCATCCTGACTGATATTATGAAAGAACACCACATATATCAGCTGATAGGATACATCCTACCCTACAAAACAAAGAGTCGTAGGATCATTTTCACCTACAGACTGTAAGGCTATGATTATCCTAAATTAGTTGTATCCTA
>Ga0307517_10003361_pt1 | contig 24911 bp, 34 predicted proteins | sample 23_EM_MG_FD_194515 | JGI IMG/M metagenome (GOLD analysis project Ga0307517, IMG submission 194515) | Populus trichocarpa ectomycorrhiza microbial communities from riparian zone in the Pacific Northwest, United States - 23_EM | ecosystem: Host-associated > Plants > Roots > Unclassified | place... | reverse complement strand
GTCAAGAAAAGGCTTCACTTGGCCATTGGGCTCGAATGTGCCGAAAGGATTCTGGACTCTGGAAATGCCGCGGTGAGGCGAAAGCCAGCTGGCTGGGGATCAGTTGAAAAATACGTGTATGAAGAAAGAGTTTCTCGAAGCCTCGCAATAATTGAAAAATGAGAAGTGGTAAATACAAGACGGAAATAGAGGGAAATAGCCAAGGTGCCAGCGGGGTGATCGAGGTCTTGGCTAAAATTAAGCCGGCAACGACCCTGCATGTCATTAGCCCGTGCTTCTCGTCTCCCCTCCGTTTCCTCCCTCTAGACAGCTATCTGGCGGTCTCGCCATGATCCCTCCACTCTCTTTACTGGCATTGTCGTTGGTCTCTGCCTCTTCTCCTGCCCTTGCGGCACTCGGTGGCACTTTTGCGGATGGAGGCCATACATTGATCAGTGCAATGATGGTAAGAACCTTTCCATTTCATCTGCTCACGCGTCTTAGTATAAAGCATCACTAGATGTTCGTGGGCAACGAGGAGAAGGTCTATTTTCTCGACAAGGCAGAGGGTAATGTGGCTCAGGTCAATGGCCACTCGGCGTGGGGTGCTGTTTGGTGAGTACTTTTGCTCTGAGAATGCGTCGCGTCAGCTAATCAAGCATTCTAGGGATTTTGAATCGCACCAGGCCACCGCCATGGATGTCAGGACCAATGTGTTCTGTTCGTCGGGCATGCATCTCCCCAATGGGTCGTACGTTACGTTTGGTGGCAATGGTGCTGTAGGACCTGGAGGTAATTTAGGATCCCAATTGAACCCTGGCGGCTACTCTGCTTCTTGGGATGCAACATACCAGGACTTCGATGGAACGCGTGCCATGCGCATTCTCAACCCATGCCGGAACAGCGACAATTTCAATGATGTTAGTTGCCAGTGGTTCGACGAACCAACGCTCCTCTCCATGAAGAAGAGCCGTTGGTATTCTGCTGCGGAAGCCACTGCAGATGGGAATGTTGTTATCATTGGAGGCTTTGTCAACGGTGGATACGTCAACCGAAACTACCCAAATACGGACCCTGAATTCCAAGGAGGGGCTGCCGACTCCACCTACGAATACTATCCACCCGTGACGGCAGACCCCCAGACATTCAATTTCTTGATTAAAACTTCTGGTCTTAACGCTTATGCCCATACATTCCTGATGCCCTCTGGAAAGATGTTCGTCCAGGCAAACGTGTCCACAGGTGAGCAAAAGTGCCTCAGCAGAGGAACATCTCCGCTTATCTTTAACAACAGTTATTTGGGATCATACGGCCAACGTCGAAACTCCGCTTCCAGATATGCCTGGCGGCGTCGCTCGAGTATATCCCGCCTCAGGGGCAACCGCTATGCTTCCCCTTACACCCGCCAATAATTACAGCCCAACCATTATTTTTTGTGGAGGATCGGATATGCCAGAATATGCTTTTGGCAACTACACATACCCCTTTATAAACACTTGGGAATACCCTGCCTCGAAGGATTGTCAACGTATTACCCCTGAACCTCAAGACGGATCGACGCCAGTCTACGAACAAGATGATGACATGTTGAACGGCAGGACCATGGGCCAATTCATCATTCTTCCAACTGGAAAACTCCTTGTCGTGAATGGAGGTCTCAATGGCACTGCTGGATATTCGCAAGCGACACTAGTAACACCAACATACGGCCAGATGCCTTACGGAGAGTCATTGGCCTCCGGTCCTGTCGGTACTCCCGCCATCTATGACCCCACTGCCGCCAAAGGCAAGCGATGGTCCAATGATGGTCTAGGTACCACACAAATCCCCCGATTATACCATTCATCGGCTATCCTTCTTCCCGATGCCTCTGTATTGATCGCTGGATCCAACCCCAACGTCGATGTTAATACCTCTACCATCTTCCCAACCACATATCAAGCGGAAATTTTTTATCCTCCATATTTCTCTGCAAGCACACGACCAGTACCCACTGGGATACCCTCAAATCTCTCATACGGCGGCAACCCTTTCGATATCAATGTACCCGCAACTTCGTATTCGGGTTCAGCGAATGACGCAGCTGATTCGACTGTCGTCGCTGTCATCCGTGGCGGATTCACAACGCATGCGATGAACATGGGTCAGCGCTTCCTCCAGCTCAACAACACCTATACCGTCAACCAAGATGGTTCCATTACACTGCATGTTGCCCAACCCCCTCCAAACGCTAATCTCTTCCAACCCGGCCCCGCGTTCCTCTACGTCACTGTCCACGGAATACCAAGCAACGGAACATACCTCATCGTCGGTAACGGACAAATTGGGACTCAACCCCTATCGGCGGCAAGTGTTCTCCCCGCCAGCGTCCGGCTCGCGTCTGCCTCTGGGTCCGCTTCTGGTCCAAGTACCTCAGGGGGTGCGACGACGCAGGGCGAGGGTAAATCAAATCTTGGTGTGATCATCGGGTCCGTAATTGGCGGCATTGTCGTGCTGGGTCTTATCGGGACTATCATCGGGGTTTGCGTCGCGCGACGGAAACATGCCGCTGCACGCCTCGGGCAACCTACGTCATACCCCATGGAAACTGCGGGTGCTGGTGCTGCAGTGGGTGGTGCTGTTCTCGGTGGCGCAGCGAGTCGCCCGATGAGGGGTTCGGACTCGAGTGCGTTCCTACCTCTGGGTCATGACGATCAGGCGTGGAATGGGAGCACCGGGAGTCTGAGTACGCCGTATAGGGATTACGAGGGTATGAGGTCGAGTGGGACGGGAATGAGTGTGGATATTGACCCTTATACGGCGAGGCCGATGCAACCTCAAGGGGCAGGACACGATAATAGGTTTTGAGGGCCTCTAACCCTGAAGAATTCGTTTTGGTTCGCCCCTCTCCACAATTTTTATCACCCTCACACCGAGTTCTCCCTCTCGCCGCGGCTAAAAAGCACGCGTCAGCATCACGACAAATGGACGCTTTGAGTTGATATGCCTCATTTTTACTTACTTTATTATCTTACCGTATAGATTTCGCCATTGAAGTGTTCTTGGCCACGACTTTCGTTTTACCCACTTTCATTACTTCCCATGGACAATTGCAACCAAGGATCTCTCTATATCCTGATCTCAAAAATGGACGAGAATGTGTAGTTATTTTAGTGTTACACCAATACCTGCGACCTTAAGTTAGATATATATCTTGAATCGCGCTCTTGATATTTTGTTTGATAAACGAGATTTTATTTATCTACAAACCGCCATGTTGGCATTGCATCAAAATTGCATCGTTTTCTTTGACCACGTTTTTTCTTTCGACTCTTACATTGAACTTCTCAACAGTCCTCGATTGCATCCATTTCGAGATTTGAACCACCCTTGAAATCCAAATATGGTGGAGGTATACATATATGGTGAGACTCCAACGTTCCAGTTTACAGCCTCAGGCTGATGCCTCAACCACTTCCAGGTGTTCAGGACCTGAGTGTATCTCATTAATCGAGTAACATCCGAAGGCGATCGAATAATGACACTATCGTCGAAATCGCGATATATCCCCTTACCCCTCGACACACCCACACCCACCCTCGCAGATTTGAAGAAGCCCAACTCGACCATACGTCAGGGCATCGCTTCAACGCTCATTCGCGATGTTCAACTAGTCCTGTCGGCTATTAGAAGCTCCTCGGTGACCCAACATGATACTGTCTACACCGGGCTTTCAGGTGGGTTGAGATACGGTGATGGACGAATTTTAGACTGACGAAACACTCGCAGGAATTGCATTTATGGGATATCACCTTGCCAAGATGTCAGGCCTTTCTCTTCACAGCCCAGTTCTATCCCCAAGCTCGCTCACGACCACGGCCGATACAATCCTTGCGCGCGTCCTTCGTCGAAACCCGACCATGATCAACCTCGACCCAAAGATAATATACTCTCCAAACCGACTCTCCTTCATCGAGAGCCGGATTGGAGTAGCGACCTTGATTCTATCCCGGGGTCATTTACCCTCACACAATTCGATCTCCAACAACTGGCAAGCATCGAAAGATTACCTCGACTATGCGGTGCAACAAACGCTAGCAAAAGTCGATGATGGATTTGAAGCTACCTCTGCTTGGGACGAAGATGAGGGAGATAGCCGGTGCGAGGTCCTGTATGGGCGTGCGGGGCTGTTGTATGCTCTTCTTTATCTGCGCAACTCCCTCCATACACACTCGAGGGAGCAGCGAGAAGAGCTTGAAGGCGTACTGGAGACCCTCCTTTCTGATACTGTGTTAACTATCCTCGTTGACTCTATCATCGAACGAGGAAAGTTTGGGGCGCGTGTACTTGTCTCTGAGCCCGGAGCTCTTCATGACGCAGAGACTGGAGACCTTCCCCCGCTGATGTGGAAGTGGCATGGCAGGCGCTATCTGGGCGGTGCGCATGGCGTAGGTGGGTGCAGTCAGTGAATACCCCCTACCACGCTAACCAAGTGACCGTCTCTGACAGCCGGTATCTTACACATCCTATTGCTCTGCCCGAAGTCTGTTATCGATAAACATATGCCCATTATCGAAGACACAATATTGTGGCTCGTCGACTGCCAGCAAGATGACGGCAATTGGCCGACAAAGTGTCCAACGCCAAGAGCTGTTACTTCTAAAAATATTCTCGTCCAGTACGTGTGGATATCTCCTGGAACAAGTACATGATTGCTGAAGGAATGTCAAAGATGGTGCCATGGCGCACCAGGCACCCTGATACTCCTTTCCACAGCTCTACGCGTGCTCTCGCACCAATCACAGACACCGGATAACGAAGCTTTGGTCCGCAAACTTAAGAGCGCGTTACTCCGAGGTGCCGATGTGGTGTATCAGCAAGGGCTTCTCCGCAAAGGCGTAGGATTGTGCCATGGCGTTTCGGGCAACGTATATGCGCTTCTAGCTGCATCTGACGTCGACCATGCTAACTGCGAGGAGTTGTTCCTTAAAGCAGTACATCTAGCGGGCCTCGCTACCTTTCATGAAGACTTGACGATATCGAAGGAGATGGGAACCCCTGACCACCCTTGGAGCTTGTATGAAGGTCTTGCTGGAGCCTGCTGCGTATGGGCCGAAATTCTTTCTCGCTTGAACTCGGCAACATATGGACGTACGTCTAGCGGGTTTCCAGCATTCGATGACCTCCTCTTGTGACCTCAAATCATCCAGAAATACAACTTCTCGTACGTTATTGCATTATCCGTGTACTTATATGAATGAAAGCTACCTTTCGCCGATCACATATAAAGTTGCAGGTGTGAAGCCGTTAGATCCTACAAACTTTGAATTCCCCGTTGTTCGATGATCATGTATTAAGGATAACTTGCTCATGTTCCTCAGGATTTTAATCGCGACTATCATACTTGAAACAATATGCGCACAAAACGTGGTAGTATCACCAGGCTCTGTATATCTCTCTTCGTTTGTGGTTCTTCCTCTGGCTACAATAGACTGATGGATCCGCCTCCACGATTCTGTGCATACACCCCACGTCCGAGGAACAAGTAAGCTCTCCTTTCTGATGTTCGAACACCATGACGAAGACTAACTGCGGTTTAAGAAGGCAGCTCCATATCGAACGATCCTTGGGGCCACCCCAACTGAGCATTTGGCAACCTATAAACGCCCTCGATCCTGATTATCCCGTGCGCGCTTCAGCAGCAAGGCAAGCACACCTGCCTCCTTTCAATATTCAACTGCCCAGCCGAATTTCCATCTGCAAGATGTGGTGCGTTACGCTCAGCCTTTGTTTGATCCTGTTACACCAGTCCAACCATGCTCGCGCTGCACCACACCCAGCGGGGGTCTTACCACCCTCGCACTCTGTTCCACTTCAACCACACGTTCCGTACACTGACTCGAATCCGAATGAGATCTTATGGACGCCATCCTCCCCTAAGCGCCGTCCTCAGCCCCTCCGCTCGGGTGAAGGCGCCACTCTGATTGGGCCCGAAAATGTACCTTTGGAGCTGCAGAATGCCGACCTTTTAGCGCCTCCTACGACTGATAATGGACAAGTCAAGAACTTCAAGTGGCCGTTCTCGTTTAGTCATTCGAAGTTAAAGGATGGAGGGTGGTCTCGACAACAGACTGGTCAGTGTTTGCTAACCTGGTTGAGTTTAATTCATCGATGATTGTTTTAGTTAACGAAATGCCGGTAGCGACTGCCATTGCAGGTAAGAGGTTTTCCGAATCCTTCCACCGTGGATAAACCCGAACGATGACTTTTTGAAAGGGGTCAATATGCGTCTGGAAGTAGGGGCTATTAGGTTTGTCTCCATGAACGATAACTCCTGCCCTTGAAACCAATCTAATTGTTGCCTTGCAATATAGAGAATTGCACTGGCACACAGCAGCGGAGGTATGTATGTTTCACGATAAATCGTGAGGTCTGGACTTAGGTAGCCGATCATTCAGTGGGCATATGTCCTCAAGGTGAGCAAGTGGTTCCAACATGTTGTCCGTGGTTGTCCCGACCGAGGCTTCCCAGGGCGATGTTAGAATCAGTACGGTGACTCCTGAAGGAGAGGTGTGGCTCGGCGATGTCGTGAGTCCATTTTTTGATTCTTCCATCGGGGATTTTATCCTAACCATTTGGTAGTCGGAAGGCGATCTGTGGTACTTCCCCGCTGGCAACCCGCATTCTCTCCAAGCGAAGAATACATCCCCAGATGGCGCCGAATTTCTCCTCATTTTCGACAGCGGCTCATTCTCAGAAGACGATACCTTCCTCCTCACAGACTGGCTTGCTCACGTACCGAAATCCGTGGTAACGAAGAACTTTGGGATGGATAGCAACCTCAAGGCGTTTGATCATATACCTGAGCATCAGCTCTATATTTTCCCTTGTGAATTTTCTCCGTGGCTCATTCGCCTAACGGTGCTGAGATATATTCCTTAGCGATACCTCCACCCGACGATATTAAGGACGATATGGTCGTTCCGAACGATGCCCCGAATCCTTTCACTTTTGAGTTCTCAAAGGTTGCTCCGGTTAGAAAGCCAGGAGGGTCCGTGAAGATAGTCGATACCAGGACCTTCAAAGTTTCGCAAAAGATCTCAGCGGCGGAAGTCGAGCTTGATGTTGGAGGGCTAAGGTATTTATTTTCGTTTGCTCTTGGACACGACCGCTTTCTAATTTGGCGTTGCTCATTATCAGAGAGTTACATGTCAGCAATTCTAAGCTTTTTGGCATGACCGTGGTTGATCTCGTTTCTTGGTTTTAGTGGCATCCTACTCAACCAGAGTGGACGTTCTTTATGTGAGATGCGACATGTTTTATCATGTGGCGTTGCTGATGTATTTTCTATAGATCTGGCCAAGCCAGGATTACCCTCTTCGCTTCTCAAAGCAATGCTGCCACTTACGACTTTTACGTGCGTACGGACTCCAGATAAATGCTATGGCTGACGTTCCTTCTAGCCTGGCGACATTGCCTACATACCACCATCATTCGGTACGCAACCCACCCCTTTCCGTTCTATTTCAATTTCACTCAACTCATCTTTATTTTGATAGGTCATTATATCGAGAACGTTGGAAACACGACGCTGAAATTTCTCGAGGTTCTCAAGTCAGGTTTGTTTAGCACCTTTGCCAACTGTGGCGCATTGGCACTCATCCACGTTTTTTGCGATCGTAGACCTCTTCCAGGACATCTCGCTCAGCCAGTGGTTGGCCTTGACTCCTCCTGAGCTGGTCAAGGCACACCTGGGCTTCTCCGACGAAATGATATCACACCTGAGTAGGATCAAGCAAACATTGGTAAAATGACATTTTCCTTTCTTTCGCACTTTACATTTTGTAGTGCATTTGTATTCTCCCCAAGCAAGTTACGACCCCAACATCATTGCGCATGAGAGATAACAACAAAGATGAAATTTATTTGCAGGCAGGTTTGTGTTACTGAGGAAGCCGGATACATTGTACATTGATTTGTCGATTCCTTGTATTACTCGCCAAAGAATGGCGCTTACTTAAAAGCCAACTGGAAGCAAGATTGATAGGTGATGAGTACGACGATTAATGATAAGACGGAACTAGCTTACACGATCCTCCTCCGAACTTCGACAAGCCCTCTTTCAAGCCACTACTGACCTTGGCAGCGGTTTGGTCGTCCTGGAAAAGGGTCAGTCTAACTGGGGCGGAAATTAAAGTGAGGGGCTCACGAGGTTATATCCAGCCTTGGAAGCAGCCTCCTTGACGCCCTTGTTGACCCAGTCGTTATTGCCGCTGGCGGTGTTGGACGATCCATAGGAATCATTGTTGGAAGAACCGGTGTTGTTGTTCGAAGAACCGTACGAGTCGGAGTCCTTTTTGGATGAACCATAAGAGTCGTTGTTGTTTGAGGATCCATAGGAGTCGTTGTTCGAGGAGTTGTTGGAACCGTAGGAATCATTGTTCTTATTGGACGATCCATAAGAATCGTTGTTGTTGGAGTCATTGTTGTCGTTGGACGATCCATAAGACTGTTTGTTGTTGGAAGAACCATAGGAATCGCTGTTCTTATTGGAGGATCCATAAGAATCGTTGTTGGAGGAGCCGTAGGAGTTATCGTTGTTGTTGGAGGATCCATAAGATTGTTTGTTGTTGGAAGAACCGTAGGAATCATTGTTCTTATTGGACGATCCATAAGAATCGTTGTTGGAGGAACCGTAGGAGTTATCGTTATTGTTGGATGATCCATAAGACTCTTTGTTGTTGGAAGAACCGTAGGAATCATTGTTCTTATTGGAAGAATCGTTGTTGTTGGAGCCATAGGAGTTGTCGTTGTCGTTGGACGATCCATGAGACTGTTTGTTGTCGTTGGAGCCGTAGGAATCGTTGTTCTTATTGGACGATCCATAAGAATCGTTGTTGGAGCCATAGGAGTTATCGTTGTTATTGGACGACCCATAGGAATCGTTGTTGGAGGATCCATAGGAGTTATCGTTATTGTTGGAGGATCCATAGGAGTCGTTATTGTTGTCGTTGTTTCGGGGAGACATCTTGGCAAGATATGGGTATGTGATGCTGGAGACGAAGATGGGACTCGGAGGGATTGGAGGATTGCAGATCACTTTCGCACCTCTCTTATACTATGCCCGAACGATCGTCATCCCAAATGCAATCAGGGGGCAATAGAATGAGATGGAACATCCTTCACTCCGAGTGCCTGTAGGCTGTTCGGGTTCACAAAATCATGAATGGAAGAATCGCACTGGATAGTCGTGATCAGCCGCATGACCGTTTATTCTTGTCAGTCTGAAGCGCTTTGACAGTCGGAATGACCGATAAGGCACGGTCCAAATGATGGCGGATGGTAGATATCGGCTATTTAGGGTAAATGCACGAAGCATTTCGCAAGGTTGAACTACAAAATCATATGCATTGGAACAATTTGATAGTTACTTCAATATCTCAAAAAACAGCTCACCTTTTGAAGGTAGGTTATCCCCCTGCCGCGAAGACTCGAGGATCTCAATGCCTGTCTATCAACACTATCACGAATGATGGCTGTCGATGGCGTTCGAATCCTGTGTCTAATCTTATCGAATTAAGGTTAATTTTACATCCGACTCGTGGCTGTCCTCGGAGGGCCATCCATCCCTTTGCCGATGCTCCAGTACGACGGGGGCTGCGCAACGCTAAAATCGACCATGTGAATACATGTTCTTGTTCGGTTGCTGTTGCGGAAATTATCGACAGCTTCCAATTATCTTTATGCACGGTGGTGACTTCAGGGCGGATATCATCAGTTTAGGAATAAAGCTGTGCCAGAGATGATCACGATGGTTAGTTCATTGAAAATGAATTTGAATCAGAATAGAAAAGAACGTGTGTCAAGATGCGAGACTAGACTTAGAGAGGAAAGAACCTTGAATTTTTTGAAATGGACCGGCGCTCGCATGTCAGGGGTCGGCCGCAAACCGCAAATGCGCCATGGCGTTTTCCCAGGTCGGCATGGCGTAGATTAATTCATCGGTGTAATCTGACCGAGGTTCTATATGATAAGGACAAGGGTTCCAACCTACTCGACTTATCAACGAAACCGAAAAACTTGAATAGGTTGAGCAGCCATGCTTACCGCCATAATTAGATTACTTTGGATTTGCAATGGTACCACAATGAGGACATTTCCTGCTGCTTTCGTCGTTCATCCATCTTTCGATGACGGGTTTCAGCTGGGTCCCCAGATCGGTGACGTGGAAAGATTCTTCGCGTATAACAGTCGGTTCAACGTGGACTGGGTTGGAACAATACCAGCGCAAGCAGTCTAGACAATCATAAGTTTATATATTTCAAGTACATCATAAAACGTTACCTTTGGATTGTTCGGGTCTCACGCGTTCAACCACCAGTCCAATTGTGTCGGCAAAACGAACAGGATTGTGGGGTGTGTTAGCTGGTGAAGTGTCAAGCATTGAAAACAGAAGACCATACGAAGTTCGTACCAGGGAGCAAGAACATCTCGCCTTCCTCGATAGGAATATCTCGAAACTTTCCTTCATCCACAGTTCGAAGAAGCATTCCACCTTTGTGTTGGTAAAACCACTCCTACGGATGCAGAAAGGAAATCCATGGATAAAATAGAGAATTCTAATAGATATTCGTAACATACCTCTGTCTCATTGACATGGTAATCAAGCCTTTCATTTGGTCCTCCGACCGCCATGACTATGAAGTCTCCACCTTTAAAGATGCAGAAGTTGTTCACTGGTGGTTGTAACAAATTCTGGTTTTCATTCAGCCATTTGGGAAAGTTGAGCGGTGGAAGCAGAGGCATATCCGAAGCGTGGTCGTCGTCATTGTTCCGGGTCGGCGGGTATTCCAACATCCTATGTCCATTTTTGGAGTTCGTGATCTCATATTGGCACGTGATGTGCATGAAACCACGTGCATTAAATTCGTGTGTTTGTCTCGCTATTCCTTTCAAATATTCAGGCTTTTGGACCTCATCCCTCCATCCCATTTCTTTTCACCTCCAAACGTTTACAACTCTGGCGACCAGAAAAACTCGACCAGGTACTGGAAAATACGAGGTTTTGGTTGAGCGAATGGTATCCTCATCCACACCAGCCGCTCAAGTGTCGGAAAATGAGAAAAAGCGGAAACAGGCGATGGAGAAGATCAAAGCCAACCATGTACGCCCATTACTTACCATTTCGGATGCCTAAAAACTTACATATTTTCCATTCAATGACAGCTGTCTCGACAATTACAGATGCGGTTGCAGTACGCTCGGTTAAAAGTCGAACATGGCTGGGTGAGTAGTGGTCTTCTACCGATATGTCGCATGGCAATAGCACTTATCTTCTCTCCCGAACAGCAAAAACAGAACTTGAACGAAGTTGAGAACCTCTACTTCCATAATTCGCACCATCTACGGGGATCAAAGCCTTATCCAACCCCAACTATCGTAACCACTCAACAACAGCAACCCTCTTTCTCGGGCCCGCAGGCTGGCCCCTCACAGTCGTCTTTGTCTTTTAAAGTTGGATCATCAAGTCTGGTCCGGACTTCCATGAACCCGAATCCAACTGTTGAAAAAGATCAAAGCCAGGGTCTCCTTCCTCAGAACGACGCAAATCCTCCTTGTGACGTACAAATGGTCCCGAACGCTGAGCACACTATCGCCACTCCTACCACGGACTCCTCAGTGAGAATAAATCTCCTTCGTGAATCTTCAGCCATGGAAGTCGACTCGCACGACAGCGCTCCATCATTGGTTATTAACACCTACCCACCTGTGCCAAATGAGGTAATTGAGAATGTCGATCTGCCGCCAGAAGATCCTTCGGGTGCCGCCAACTCGTCGTCTTCGCCCCGAGATGGTCAATCGCCGGTAGATCCTTCATCTTCAAACGATCATTACCCCTTTATTAAACCCCAGCGGCCCCGCATAAACAAAGGTCCTGCTGGTGCCAGAGCCTTGCAATCGCTGACAGCGAAGGACATGCACAACTTTGGGACGGGCTCCACCCTCACTTACGACTCATTTTGGAATTCACACTCTGGTTCAAATGCCCCTCGACCTCCACGGCCGATAGTTCCAGTGAGCAATGGGCTCCGAGATATTGCCCCAACCTTCCAGATACCAGGCGACTTTACGAGTGGATTTCCTGATGTTGGGGGTGCTAACTCACCTTTCGTTTCCTCAACTACCAATTTTTCGGCATCTACAATAAATCTGGAGGGTAAGCGAGGTCTAGGAGGTCTCACATAGCGTCCTTAATGGAATCCATTTGTTTGTAACTTCGATCTGTTGCTATCTCTGCAATCTCAACTGCGATCCAGAATTATGATTCGCCTCCATGTGGACCCTCCTGTCGCATTTATTTTTTCAACCCCGGTGCTTTGCTTTACCTTGAAAAAACAAAACCCAGACTTTGGCTGGTTGTTGTGTGCTTGACGAACTCATTGACGTCTCACCATTAAGGAGGACTATAAAAGTTAGTTGAATTTTTTTTATGTCTGAGTCCAGCGCAATGTATCATTCCAACCCAACATCGAGGATGATCTTCCCAGCAGAGCTGGTGGATTCGGTCATCGACTACAACCACGACGACCTGAAAACTCTCATTAATTGCTCCCTCGTCAACAAGCAATGGACCCCCAGCAGCAGATTCCACCTCTTCTCCAGGGTCAAAATATCGCACACCAACGCCCGAGAATTTATCCAACTCCTCACTTCCCCTTATTGCACGTTTCTGGTCGTACTCTATGGCCTGGATGTGTATTTCGTTCCCGGATCGCAACGTTGGTTCAACGAATTTTCTCAGCGTTTGTTCGTCCTTGACAAAACAACAATTACATCTCTTGGAATTTCCGGATCCAGGAACACCCCCATCCGCGACGAAGCCAGGCAGGCCCTAGCTATGTTCTCGAATCAAGTCAAGGATTTATCCTTCGGTCCCGTCCTTTTCCACAAATTCGCAGACTTTGCAGCTTTAATCTGCGCCTTTCACACTCTACAGTCGCTCTTGTGTGTGGCTACATTCCAGGACGCCGAACCACCACAAGGGCTGTCGTTTGCAGGCCCTATTCGCTCCCTCACATTATCCGCACCGTCGATAAAACTGGTCCTCGAGTTTCTCCAGCAGAGCACCCTTCCCACTGTCACCTCGCTCTCTTTGTCCCACCTCACCGTCGAGGACTATCCTGCATTTAGTAGGTATTTGCAAATGCCAAGCTCTATTCTCCAATCTTTGGTCATGACAATGGACATCAACTTCTCCGGTGTTGCGTTAGGTCCGTCTCTATTTATATTGTTTATTGAAATTTCTTCAAACTCGGGCGCTTATTCGGCATCGTTGAAAATGTAGATGTGTTTGTGGAACGACTCGACTTGACACAGCTCATAGCGTTGCGCGAGCTGTGTATTGACACTACCCCATGCATACCACCACAAGCCGTGTTTAATATACTGTCCGACATGGCGTCGCCGTCTCGCCTCGAAACCCTCAAGATCTCCGCATGCCTCGTCCAAGGAATAGCGAGGGTAGATATCCTACTCAGCGGGGACCACTTTCCTCTCTTGCGCCAATTGACGATCCTTGGAGCGAGCTGGGATGAAGTTAACCAGTTTTTACCCCGCTGCGGAGCGAAAAACATCTTGCGACATGCTTAGAATGGGGAATGCGTTTTGGTGGTAAAACGACCGGCCGAAGTATTGCATTGATATATATAAATGCGGAAAATATATACATTATGATTGTACCACAAGAAACGAACAGTAAGGTACACACACAAAGACCTCGAACACCGGATGTTTCAATTTGCCTATTCAAAATCCTCGATGTCATCAGACCCTAGCCATCCCCCTTGATCTTCGTCTGCCTTTTTGTTCGACTGAGCACTAGTACGATTGAGATGTCTATCACCGTTGATCAGGGGTTCGAATTCCTGGTCCAGGCCTACGTCACCTTCATTAAGCTGCTGAGACCGAATACCGTTTCCTGTAGCACGTGTGAATTCCATTCGGGAGAAGAGACGGTGTATAGGAGGGGGTTTGAATGTTTGTTGCTGTGACTGCGACGACTGGTGCCGCCTCGATTCCGCATCGCTCGCTTTGAGAATGCTACTTAGTTCAAGGACAACATCATTGTTACTCCATCCGCCTGCTCGCCACCCAGAGTCGCCGGTCTGTAATACCGAGAAGAAAAGAAAATGACGTTAAGAACGGTGCATAAATCACCATCATTGGCGAAATCCTCACCTCCTTCGCTTCGTTCTCCGTGATCCAATCCTTGGTGGTGCGTACGGAATCCCAGGCGTCTTTTTCTTTTTGGAGAAACGAGAAAAACTCGGGTTTAAAGTACTTCTGGGAACGCCTTGGCACAGGCGAGGGCAGAGAATGTAACGTGCCCAGTGCCAGCAAATGAAATTGATGCGGATTTGCTAGATACCACTGGAAAGACAGAAAGAGTTAATCTGTGTCGTTTGGCGCACACACACCGATGAGAATCGGCCCTGGAAAAATATGGCATACCGCATCCCCTCCGCTCGAATCAACCCGACTCAGCCAATCAGCCACACCCTCAGTTTCTTCTATCTCGTTGCAAAATTGCGTGTAGTTTTGGTGAATATATAAAGAGAACAGAGAAGAATCAATCGGAGAATCAGCGTAGAGTGCCTATGCGCGAAATAGCCTTCGTCAGAATTGAAAGGTAACCAAACTAAAAAAAATTGGGATGGCATACGTCGATGTCCACTCTGCTCATTCGACGGTCATGATGCCTCAAGTGTGGAGGTAACCGAGTGGTGTCTTTCAGTGACGCGTCAATCGCTCGTTCCTTTTGCAGATCCTTGGCAGTCGCAGAGGGATTCGGAGGATCATTTTTACCTGTTGGACTTAATGGTCAGTAACTCGACAGCTATTTTGTTCATCGAAAATCGTAGATTGATCGATGATTAAACAACATACGTTTATTGTACATCACCTTCCCCAGGAGATGGAATAGCGCAAGACTTTGTTCCCGTCTCGTCACAGCCTCCAGAATAATAGTACTCCTTGCTTGATCCGTTTTCTTCTTTTGGCCTGGAATTTCCAGGATGCAAGCAAATTGAAGGGCCATAATGGCACTTCTGATATCTCCATGAGCGGATTCCACTATAATATCAAGAACTTCTTTGGATGGCGCCATTGAAGAGGTCGAGAAGCTGGACGAGAAATGTGTGTTGAGCATCGCTTGCAAGGCCTTTTTAAGGAGCGTTGGAGCGATAGGGTTGAATCTGTAGAATTAGAGAACCGTGAGGTGAAAGAATAAAGGCAAGAAACATACTCACTGTATCTCAGTGACATAGGGCCCTCCCAGAAGGCTTTTAGGTAGCACGGTTCTAATATCCATGGCTTGTGCCTGGCCTTTACCCCAGCCACCGCCCTCGGCCCTCCGTTCGTCGCTGGCTTCACCTCGCAAACCTGCGTCACTGATAATGATGACGACAGGTACCGGGGGATTTGAGGGCGGCGAAGTAACCAGAGAATTGAGTGCTTCATGGAATTGAGTCTGGGTCTTTTGATATAATATATTAGGAAGATCTTCGAGGAGGATGACTCGTTTCTTTGAGGGATTCTTGGAGGTGGAAGAAGAGGCAGAGAAGATATCATGACAAGTGGAAGCACGCGTCAGAAATGCCTCGAATTTCGTAAATAAGCCCTCGTAGCCAAGGTCGAATTCTGGGCCACTGATTTGGGATGACGAGCCGGCTGCATGGCCCTATGAGAAATAAAATTCATTATGTTGAGGGAAGGAGCTTACCTTCAACAAAGGGTGCAGAGATGGTTTCTCCTATCCCATTTCGCCATTCCAATATCTCGAACCCCATTTCCCTCGCCAGGACTCGAATCGTGCTCGTTTTACCTGTCCCAGCTGGGCCAGTCATTGCGAGAATACGCTACGATATTAGGCAGCAGGTAGAAAAAAATTTACGTTAAGAGCTCACCCTATACTTCTGAAGCTTTCCTGCATGTCCGCCGTCGAAAGCTTCTGACAGCCACCTGCGAACATCCTCCACTTTCTTAACGTGAACGGCTAGTTCTCCCTGGAGAAGAAATTTGAGTTCCAAGGATGTATTCAATGGAACGAATGTACCTCAGTGGTTGGTTCATATTTATCTATCCAGAGGGAGTCATCTGGTTGACAGTATTAGAACCTCGCCGCTCATAACTTGAAGAACTGCACCAATATTATCCGCAGGAGAAACATTGATTTTCTGCTTAGCCTTCCCCTTTCCTTTTTGGCTTTTCGGTGGCAAATTTGAGCTTGACGATCCACGACTACTAGGCAAAGTTGTTGATTGAGTGAGGTTCGAAAACTAAGGGCTTAAGCTCAGTTATTGACCGCCCTATTTCTTCATCGAGGAGAAAACTTACAGCGGTAAGTGGGTTGAGCCTTTTGGGATTAAGTGGCACAGAAGAAGAGGGCCCATCAAGCTTAACGGTTGTTGTACGCGTAGAGGATCCCGACGACTTTTTCTGTGTCCCTTTGGTTTGAGAGTGGGGTTTGCTAGATGGTGCCATGGAAATTGAAGGGATTTGATAAACCAAGAATGAGAATTCGCGAGCTCTGGACAAAAACACGTCGAAAAACGCGTCTTATGACTCGCAAGACAATGGAACTTGGAAGCGTATCCAAAATTATTAAGATGGTAGCAGGGGTTTTGCTTGGCGTGGCCTTTGGGGACAAATATCACGCCGGATCGATGTCCCGCTCGTCTACCACTACCAACTTGCCACAGCAAATTCAGCACCTCTATATACCAAGCACATCACTTAAAAGGGAATAAGTGCCTCGAGACCCTTGGAAAGTTTAAGCACCTCTCAATGGAAACCACCGACCCTGAAGATCGATAGAACGAAAAGTTGAATAGAGCAAAAACGACTGAGCAGGTGACGCAGCGACAAAACCATTAAAATTGTACGATGGTGGGTCCCTCTTGAAATTATATCTAGCCGGAGAGAAGTGCACCACTGTCCTGCAGTTCCTGGAGTTATATGGAAAGGGCAAGAGACACAGTAATTTGTAGTTCAGAGGTCTGTCGATACTGTCTGGAGTACGTTCTTCTCTGGCTCTGGGATAGAACCTCCCCCACAAAAATATATGGTCTTGGTTGATCGAAGGATAGCTTCTTGTTTCGACTCGGCGCCATAAAATAGTATTGCATGAGAGCCCGCCTGATCGAGAAAGCTGGCGGTCAGATCTCAGAAAATGTCCAAGCGAAAGAGTAAGACCTTGGCGCACGAACCCCATTGTTCGGACATCGCCATAGCACCGACAATTGGCCTATAACCTGTAAGTCGTCAATCACGTACCCGTCGTCGTAAGGGCTGCTGATATTTTAGTTTTCCATCGGCCAGTAAAGAGGATAAAGTGAGGGACTGCGTACCTAAATGCGGCATCGATATATTTCAGGCCAGGCTTAAAAATGAACGGCTCGATAAAATCATCATCCAGCAGACGGAAAAGGAGGGTTTGGGGCCCATTCCCGGGCAATAAAGAACAGTAGACGCAACCTCTGACTTAGAGTATACAAAAGGTTAACAGCTCCGGTGGATTCAAGTTGTTAGACATGGCGATCGACTCTGAGGAATGAAAGGAAGAGCAAATCGGAACATTTAGCAGCCCCATCCTTCAAATTAACGATGGAACTAAGTAGCGTCCAGAAGCATAAAACTGCCTTCTCCGGTAGTAAAACCGAAAGCCATGAGGAGTCAAAGACTTTAAACCTATTGGAAAGAACTCCTGGAGGGTGTTAGATACGATTGATAAACACGGTACTTTAAGTGACCTGGTTGGGGGACACCAAGAACAAGAAATAGGAACCTTCAATGGTTTGTTCAGTAGTTACAGTGTCGGGGGCTCCAAGTCTAGGTAAGTGAGGAGCAGCGGGTCACCGGTCAGGCATCATGTTTCGTGAATTTTGCTCGCGTAGTGCTGGGTGCAGGTGTGGACGCGTCGTATAATCGAAATTTCCCACGTGATCAATCGTTGACGCGACCAGGTCACAATGTGACCCGACGCATTAAGCGTGACACCGCGTCCCATCCATTTTCTGGCCCACTTTTACAGTCTTCAACCCCCGGTTTCCATCCCAAGCCCTGGAAATCCTACCTATCACCACATTTTGAAAGAAAATGTCGACAGCAAAAGCGCGGAGTGCCCATGCGAAAGCTATCTTGGGCCCGGAGTTGCATGCACAGCTTGCTAATACGACTGTGTTGCTAGTCGGCGCTGGAGGGATTGGCTGCGAACTACGTATGTATTTTGTTCTCAGTGGTGGAAGAATCTAATACCCTTTATCTCTCGCAATTTCTGAAGTCAAAAACGTTGTACTGACGGGGTTTGGCAAAATCACACTCCTGGACTTGGACACCATCGACATCTCAAATCTCAATCGACAATTCTTGTTCAAAAAGAAGGACGTAAAGCAGAGTAAAGCTTTGGTGCGTTCCTGGTACTCTATTTCTTATAGGTTTCCCAGTTTTGGTCTTGTCTTCAATTTCATAGGCGATATGATTAAGTACTCATAATGCAACTTTGAACAGGTTGCAGCTCAAACTGCCGCCCCATTCAATCCGAACGTACGAATTACTCCCATTCACGATAACATCAAAGAGCCGCAGTACGATATTCAGTGGTTTCAACAATTTGATATCGTGTTGAATGCGCTCGACAACCTAGGTATGTAACGTTCTCGCACAGCAATTGTTTATAGTCTTCCCATCCATTCAACCTTATCACAGATGCTCGGCGACATGTTAACAAGATGTGCATGGCTGCTCAAGTACCCTTGGTGGAATCGGGAACTGCAGGCTACCTTGGTCAAGTTCAACCTTTGCTCAAAGTAAGGCATTCTTTTCTATCACCAATTGGTGTGTTGAATTTCCTTCTCATAGGACAAAACCGAATGTTTTGACTGCATCCCCAAACCAACTCCTAAAACGTTCCCTGTGTGCACAATTCGTTCCACTCCAAGCCAACCTATCCATTGCATTGTTTGGAGTAAGAGTTATCTTATGGGGTACGCAGTGTTCTCTCCTAATATAACGCACGTTACCTAATACTATTAAACCCAGACAACTTTTTGGTGAGGATGAGGATGCGACAGGCGAATTGGATGATGCATTGCAACACGGCGAAAATGGTAATGGACTATCGCTTCTTTTCTTTGCGCTTTGATTGAATGAATCACAGCACAAGAAATCGCAACTCTGCGGAAAGAAGCTCAAGCATTCAAGGCTGTGCGAGGAGCACTACGGAGTAAACAGGGCAATCCCGACGCTGCAAAATTAGTATTTCAAAAGGTTCGCTATGGTTTTCCCTCCAATTGAATGGCAGCCCACCATTCCTCTAGGTATTCAACTCGGACATCAAGAACCTGCTTATCATGGCCGATATGTGGAAATCTCGATCACCGCCCACACCGCTCGATTATGACGCCATTTTGAAAGGAAGTTTTACCACTCAGAACGGTAATGGCGTTGCCTCGTCTTCGAGTTCGGTTGCTAGCGGTAGTGGTCAAAATAACGGATCCTCGAAGCCTGTAACAAATGGCCAAGCCAACGGAACTGCTTCAGCGTCATCATTAAAGGATCAACGCGCCCTAAGTCTGAAAGACAACCTTGATTTATTTATTTCAAGGTGGGATCTTACCTCAGGCTCACGTTCTTCTGTTCTAATTCACTTTAAAAGTACCAATCGCCTGGCGACACGACTAAGGAGTGGAGAGGATACCATCACCTTTGACAAGGATGATGACGACACGCTCGACTTTGTCACAGCCTCCTCCAATTTGCGCTCTTATGCATATGGCATTGAGGGCAAAACACGGTGGGAAGTCAAAGGTTTGTTGAGCTCTCTCCGATGATTCCATTCTGACACTTCTCGTAGAAATGGCAGGAAACATCATCCCAGCAATCGCCACCACCAACGCCATCATCTCAGGCCTTATCGTCCTCCAGGCCTTGCACCTGCTCAAAACGTCGCATGGAAAGCTACGCAATGTGCACTTGCAATTTAAGCCTGCTGTTCCATTGAGCACTATCCGTCTAAGCGAGCCAAACCCTGAATGCGGGATTTGCAGGGACACATATGGCATGTTGCTCTGCGATCCCTCTCGCACACTCCTTGGAGATGTGGTGCGGGGAATTTTGGGAGATGACGAGCGAGAAGTCAGTGTGTACGAAGATAAACGCGTGCTCAGTGATCCGGATTGGGGGGATAACTTGGACCGGACCCTGGAAAGTTTGAATGTGGGCCGAAACAAGTTCTTAAGCATAGTGGACGACGAGGGTGAATGGGCTACCATTTCTCTTGGTATCGGTCTCCTGCCGTAAGTAATCATTGACAATAATGCTTTACTGGACAAATCGCTGACACCCCTCTGTAGACCAAATCATCCTGCTGATGCTTCACCCTTCATACTGCCGTCACCGTTACCACAGCCACCACGCAAATTTAAACCAGTCCCCATGCCTGAAACTCCCCAGCGCACATCTACGAAACGCCCCCTACCTGTCGAGGATGCCGACGGCGTGATCGACCTCGCACCGACACCAAAGAAGACTAAAGCAACTGTCGTGTCGAACGGTGGCCCTGCATCGGGGAAGAAACGAAAGTTCGAGGATGGGGCGAGTCCCAGCAAAAGAAGAAGGTTGGAGGAAGATGGCGTGGTCGTCATGGATGGACCTGATGAAGTCCTTGATTCCGGCGAGGTGGGCGCAGCGCCAGACTCGGACATCATTTTGATAGACGACGACTGAAGATTTGTTTGGATGCTTCAGGACTCACTCTCGCCGTCTTTTATTGCGAAATACTGTGCGCTTATTCACTTATATCTTTTTTGGCTTTCGGTGTCACGTACTCCAGTAATATTTTTTTTTATTGTTTACCGTAGACATGGCTAGGCCTTTAAACATTCCTAGTAAATAATTCAGAATTTACCCAGTTTCAGGCTTCGCGAGCAAGCTTTTGAGCTCCTACGATTGTCACCCCACAACGATGCCTGTCGCTGACTTTCTGAAAGCTCCGCGAGTTACGGGCGTCTTTTGCTTCGTTTTTTTGTACTCCCGGATCTAATGAATTTACTACATCCTTGGCAGGTCCGTCGCCTTTCCTTTTTGCTCAGTCTGTCAGTTATGTTTGTGATTCATCTTTTTCAGCTTCCTGATGGGGTCAAGGCTATTTCTTCTGTAAAAGCCAACATATCCCAAAAATTTATCGATGACTGGCTACTCTCACGCCAGCTGATCGCCCTAAAAGATGATAACAGCAGAATTGCTGAGGTCGGATTTTTGCGAGGCGATGATCGCATTTTCCTTGTCGACGACGCAGCGGAGAAGGTTCACCTCCGTGCTTAACCGGGATGCGTGGCTAACTCGGACAAATGCCGCTGTCGCTGAAATTCTCGGCCTCCCATGACTATACTTCATCATGTTTTGAGGAACCACCATTTGCCCAAGTATAAACCAATGATCGCCTGAGAATCACTGACTCGAAGCTTCCATCCCATCGGTCATTATTATCACCATCTTGGGGCAATTCCTTGATCACAACACAACAGGCAAAGAAGTATCCTTCTTATCCGATTGACCTTTTGTGCGAAACCTTCTAGAATCATGTTTTAACCAATAAACTGGCGTGCGCCTCATGCAAGTGTGGGGTTGAACATACATTTCCGGGAAAACACGAGTGCCTCCATCACTCAAGTATGAATAGATTCTGGTATCTGCTTCTAACACTGGAATCTGGCGGTGCATTGGATGGCGCTACATACTCAATTGTCCAATCCCCGAACATCGTGTCCCTAGGTCATCCCCGATACATGGCAAACGTATTTCTACATACGAGTACTTGGCGCGAAAGCCCAAATTTAATGTTCTACAGATCCCAACCTATCGCACCTTCTCGTATCGCACCTGTCCACCTCGCTGCCGCAGCAAGATAAAAAAATGGCCAGTTTTTAAACTACTAGTAAACTTAACTCAAATTCCATCTAATCTGGGATCTTTTCAATGTCATGATAACGCGCTGTAAATTTCGGTGTTTGTTCCTTATCCACAACTCGTGGAGATTGTCAGGAATCCCGTTCTAAGGTGTGTTGCTCAATTTTGGCTTTTTGGGCAGGCTTACTTCTTCAACGCCATGTGGTATTATGATCGTTGAATCTGAGAACGGTTCTCAAGTGAAAGTAATCATTCAAGCTCTTAACCCCCAACCTTGATCTCTCATCCTTACTCCCGCCGACTCTTTGGCTCTCGAGAATCGTGAGACCATCTGTATTTTTTGCTCGAAAAGGATGCAATTCTCACAGCAGATGAGCGAATACATTTTGCATCTCCTCAGGAAAAGTACCGTCCCAGGAAACTGTCTAACACCATTTTGACTTCCTTCTTCCAATACATAGACTGCCTGATGTCCCCTTGATTCCAAACCTATGGACCCACTTAATGTCGACGTTACAAATCCGACTCTGGCTTCTCTTCCTGAAGCTGAAGTATGGTGATTCAGCATCGATGGTTCTTACCACATTTCATAGGATTTGACTGAATAAAGGAAGTCAGCCATGTCGGAGGCGAGTATATCATGGATTGCGCTTGTGGGATGCAAGCCATCCCCCCAAATCGCTCCAACCCGCTTCTTCGTCTCTTCTGGCCAAATTCCATGCTCTTCTGGATGGTCCAAAATTCTTTCAAACGTTTGAAATGAAGAAAATAGAAGGGAAGTTATGTCCTTGTGGCCGTCACATAAGGTTTCGATGCCTCTACGCAAAGCCGCATTCCAATCGAAGTATCGTTGACCTGACCGTTCCCAAGTGTAGGGATCTGTTCACATTATTTAGGACAGGAAATCGTAAAGGGAATGTTGAACGACTGACAACTTGGAATTCTGTGAAGAGGTGGTACATCCACAAATAGGAAATTTCGGGCACCAATATCAATAAGGTTTGCTAGTTCTACAAGGAGGTCCGCGATTGCACTCTCTGGATTCTGGCCAAAGCTGAGAGGGCTGCAGTCAAGGGCTAACTTTCGAGAGACAGCGAAGGAATCCACTTACCCGATATCATTGATACCGACCCAGATAACTATGGAATTGGATAAGTACCCTCGGAAGGTTATGGGTGAAATGAGGTGGTGCAAACTTACTAAATAATGTATTTATGGGGCACACATCACCCCAATTTCCTTCCGTTTTCGCGACGGTGGGAAGGAATGAGTACCGGATTTGCTCTCGAACATTTTCCATTCTACTTCCCCCTTCCGCATAATCATAAACAAGCAAAGAAGATTCCAGACATCGTGCGTCTTGCTCCATTTCATTCAGAGACGGGACGAATCGGGGTTCGGGAGCATACTTTGTAATCAAGTGTCCAACCCAGTTGGGGAGACCTGGTTCGTTGAATGTTTGTCCAGGAAACGAGACACCGAGTGGCTGGGATGCAGTAGGAAGTGAACTACCGTAGCTGAAGCCCACAGAGCTGTAGGAGTCCCCACTGAGTACGAGGGAAATCAGCATTGTTTCGTGGCTGAGTGGGCGTGCAACCAGGTTGGTACGAACAAGATTACAACTCGACGAAGAGCAGAAAATCCTTTCCAATGCGGTCCAACTTGGTAGGTAGTCGACATATTCACAGAAACTCTGTCAAGTACGCAGAAGAAACCAGCGAAAGCCACAGACCAACAGACAACTGGTGGAGGTAGCAACTACGTCAAATATTATGTAACTACTAGTACAAGTAACTTAGACCAGATATATTATGTAATTGATCGACTCCTAGTTGGTCAAGTCAAACGTCCGAGTCAGTTCAACTTCAAGAGAGAGTCTTTGCGCCTCCAACCACTTCACCCCACAACGGCCATCTACGATAATGTCCCATGTTGGAAGTCCTGAACTGACGCCTCGACAAACTTCCCGAAACTTACCAAATCACGGGAGGTCAGATCTGGGCGAGGAAGTCCTGAATGCCCTAGAGACCTACAAACAAAAGGACATAGCAAAAGGTGATTCTTTTCTCTATGCATTTTGGATCATTTACCCATTTTGCATCGTGAAATAGTGGTGGTACGCTTTAAAGGTGTCGGGAATGCCCCGATTATGAGACAGAACATGTACAAGATTACTGCAACCAATCGATTTCAAGCCGTAATTCAGTTTCTCCGCAAAGAGTTAGGTTGGCAAGGTGGGGAACCTTTGGTGCGTCTATGTTTTTCTTTGCTCGAAATTGTCATGCTAACGGACGTCATAGTTCCTTTACATCAATTCCACCTTTTCCCCGGCTCCAGATGATACTGTCCAAAATCTTTTTAAGGTAGGCTGGACAGACTTTGTATTGCGCTCCTATCTTGATGTCATGGACAGTCTTTCGCAACCGATGGATATCTTATCGTCAACTACAGGTAAGCCATAGAATTCAAGTGCGGTGTTAGTACTTTACCCTGACTTTACCCCCTTTTTAGCACCACACCCGCCTGGGGTTAGACCTCTTTATTATTTATCGACACACCATGGCGTCATCGACTTGTGTACTCTATCTCTCTTCTAATGGTATTCTCTCCTTGGGTGGCTCAAAGCAGCGCTTAGATTCATCTCGGAATTTTAGTGGGCAGGATGCTATTGTGAACGATCCTTCGAACCTGTCACGACTAGCACCATTTGGCCGTTGTCTTCGGGGTACCCGCTGACCAACGAGGATGTCTCGGAGGCCATGACATTGAAAGGATTGAAGACTTTCCTCCATGGAAACGGTTGGGCTAAGATGTGGGATTGACGAGTCAGTCATTACTAATACATATACTAAACTCTACTCCAAGTTTCCAATTACTTCTTGCGGTCTGCGGGAGTTGTCTATCGTATAGAATATGCCATCGATTGTTCTACAAAAAAATCCACTGGAAATTGGACGTGACCAAATCCCCGATATCCTGGTGATGTT
>Ga0307517_10003360_pt1 | contig 24911 bp, 22 predicted proteins | sample 23_EM_MG_FD_194515 | JGI IMG/M metagenome (GOLD analysis project Ga0307517, IMG submission 194515) | Populus trichocarpa ectomycorrhiza microbial communities from riparian zone in the Pacific Northwest, United States - 23_EM | ecosystem: Host-associated > Plants > Roots > Unclassified | place... | reverse complement strand
ACAGTCCTGCGGTGTTTACAAAAGACGGACGCCGTGCCTGGCCGTCCTTACCCACCCTGCCCGGGACGGACGGGACTATAGGACGCCAGGGCCCTGGCGTCCGGACGGGACGGTTGGGAACACTGGACAACATACAGTTTTTCCTACAGGTACCGAAGGGGCTGAGGATATCACAACCATTCTGTGATTGTGTTTGTTTGTGATGGGAGTTAGCCCTTGTCCTTTTCCCTTCCTTGGTGTTACAGTTAGACTTTGTCATTATCGCCATGTTTCTTAAGCTTCGATCCCTTTATTCGCTCAGTCAACATCCCATCGCGAGCAAATACGTATTATAGAAGTCGGTTTCGCTCTCGGTCAAGCCCTGTGAATCATACAAGCAGCAGGCATACCTCCTTCTAATAATTCTCCTCATGTGACCAGTGTTCGCAAGCGGCCAGTCCGGCTTTGAGGACCTATCTGACGAGCCTGGCTGGACTGCAGATGTTGAAATTGTACCCCAATATGTGAAAGTGGAATGGTAAAGACTTCGCGCAACTTGAACTCGCCGTATCATTCTTCTTCTTGCTTAACCAAAACGAAACGGCCGAATGGCCGAACATATATAGAGATCTTCAGTGACCTCATCCCTCATGAGAAAGAACCTGTTTCCCATCATCAGCCCATAACGCATGATGGGTTTCAGCCCAGTATACGCCTCCAAACTCGGAGAAGGCAAGAAGCCTAGCCGATACGAAATAGCCAGCGTATAATCAAGAAACAACCAACTATGTCTCACCACCATATAAGAGACAGTCCAATAGGACTAAATGACATAGGAGAGAAGTTCTTGCGATAAAGTCGTTGTTTGAGGACAATGGAAGACTTTGACAGTAAGAAATTCAACAGCAGATACCTGCAGGCTTTCGAGTGATGAGGTGTGATTATGAACCGAAACTCCAAGATTACGGTTTGTTGGAAATCATGACATGCTACTCTCATGATAATTCCTTTGTTGTTCTTCGGATAGCTTCTGGGAGCGCAATTTGGCTTCGGTTATGTGTTTGTGTTCTGGGTGGGCATTCCGAATGCAGGAGTGTGCGAGAGTTTTGGAACTGTGTAGGCGCCGGGAAAGCTGAGAAAAGCGGGAGTGGTGCAAGGCCAGCGTGAAAGAGCCGAACACATGAATGCCATATATCCGGAAGCCATGGGGCAGTGGTAATTTGCTTGTATTTTGTTAGCCCAGGAATGAGCAAGGGGAAGGACTTACATGTAATACTATGGGTATGTGTGGTGGTCCACAGGAGGATAGGACGATGTTGTGTTGTGGTTATATCTACTCCTGTCTCTACAGTTAGTTAGTTAGCACTGTTTTTGAGAGAGTTGTCGTTGAATGAAGGGAACTCCCCCGCTCCTGAGTCGTGCGATCGTGTTCGTGAGAACTTGGCGTTTCGCAGTCGCCGTTTGGTCTCGTCGTTTTCGCCGTCGATCAATATCTGAAAAGGCCACAAATATTTGCAGACATCTTCACATATCTGCCGGAATCTTCAGATATCTATGGGCATCTTCAGATATCTGCCGGTACCTTCAGACATCTGCGGGCATCCTGAGATATCCGCGGGCATCCTCGGATATCTGCAGATGTCAGCCACCAGTTAACAAAATATTTACAAGTCACATGGAATACACCGAAAGCCTGCCGGCGCCGCCAGGAGGCTCGGCCTACGATACAAACCCAGGTCAGTCTCACCTTGGCCTGACCTGGCCGGACTGTAAGCAGGCCGGCAATCTGACGCCCGACCCGCCCGCTTGCGAACGCCGAATGTGACCTAATAACCGCTATACGTTCCTTTCAGCCCGCGATACTAACTACTTCTGCCACACACTATCAGAGCAGGATTCCAAATTAGTGATACAAAACTCTCATCCTTACTCACGGTATAATAAATAGTCAACTTCATTTTTATCACCGATGAACGGTCAAGGGGCCGCACATCAACCGGAAAGCACGGGCGCAGTTGGTGAGTAAGTCAGTTGATGGAAAGTACTACCCATCCTTAGGCAGGGAAACAATGCAGAGCACCGGGCAAGGGTCAGAGGAACGTTCTGCCAGCACAAGTTTTTGCGCCAGGTCCGGTCAAAAACAGGATAAATTATTTGGGGTTGGATTAGCAATTGCCATGAATTGACCAGTATTACTGAGGATCTTTGGATCGAGAAAGAATTGAGATTTCGGTGGTGCTTCAGGTCAGGAATGGGAGTAAACGACAGCCCGGGATGGATAAAATAGTATTGGGTTTGCCTAATGTTTAACACTAGGGATTCATCACCTTTGTGAGGATAACAGGTGGCTTATTCTTAGGACACAGGTTTATAGAGTGTCCATGCGAGACATCAGTAGGCCATGCTGCATGTGAGCGTAGATCGTCGATAAGGGAAGAGCCCGACAACTTCGGCCTTGGGGTTCCGGGACCGCGATAGCACATCCAACGAGTTGGCCAACACTCCTTTCACTATTCCATCAGCTTTAATATTTTCTAGTACTTCTTGCCGGAGAATAACTAATAAACAGCGCAACGGTCGGACACTCGAACTAGAATAGGGCTAGACAATAGGGCAGGTATAATCAGAAACCTAGTTCGCTCGCCCATAGTCGTTTTACCTAACTAAACAAAACACAAAATCATGCGTATTCCATCGCTTCCCACACTCGTCGAGATCTCTCCATGACCCCATTTGCCTGGGCACTTTCCGTAATAACAATAACGGAAAAACATGACTATAGGCTGTCGGTCCTTTCAATTCCAGAACAAATGAAATCACTAAAGACATTCTATAACCTTCCATTGTACTTCTCCGCTTGCGGCAACCCGCATATCTATCTTTGGCCATCCACCTTGGTAGCCATTCGCTTCCGTCAACTCTAACACTTCTCGCTACACTACTAAGCGTGCTGGCATGGAATGAGGGATATAATCAGGTATTCAATTAGGAGAAAGCCTCATTTGGAAACCTTTCCATGTCTTATATTAGCCGTGTGCCATCGCAGGGTGGAGGTGGTTAGATGGTAACGCCACACCAGAAGCCACACCGCCCAACAGCCCAACTCATAAACTCCCTCCATACCCCTCTAGATTGACGTCCAACCACCACACCTAAGAAAAATTTGGGACGGAGTGCCATTGCCTAGACCACACATACAATCGGGCAACCGGTGACAGCAATGCCCTATGCGAGAACATAATTGGTAGTCTCAATAACGCCTTTTCCGAGTTCGACGAAGATGTATAGGTGGTGCGTTGGCTCTCCCGGCTGGGGCCAGGTATCAGACATCAAGGGGTGCGTACCTACCAATCTAGCGGTGTAGGGGATATAGTTTTGGAAACAAGCAAAGTTCGGGGGTGGTGGGGTGGTGGGGGCGGGGGCGGGCCGAGAAGGATGTCTTGTTTTGCTCCGGGAATCCGGGGGGGTGGGCAGGGCATACCGGAGGCAAGTGGCGGGATTCTTTAAAAGAAGGGAATGTGGTTGCCAGCGAGAAATACCGGTACTAGTTGTTGGAAGTCTCTGATGCCGCTCGGCATGCTGAGCACATCGCGCGCGGTCAACATATTAGGGGCTCAGCTTATCCCACTATCGTTCGGACAAAGGCTTCGGATACACGCTTGGGATCGAGGCAGCTCCGGAAGGAAAACGACCATGAACGAGGCGGATACGCGGAGGGTCCGCTGCCCGGCGCGGAAGCTGGGAGCATTGGGAGTTCTTTGCGATGCCTGTCTTTCTTTTGTTAGCAAGGGAGTGCGCGAAAGGTAATGGGGAGACACGTGAAAGAACGCGAATATGTCTGTCGCGATCGATGGAAGGATAGGAGGACCTCGCTGCAGTTTACACACACTCCCGTCTTTACTGCTGGTTTAGTTGGTTGTGTGGGGAGGAGAGCGAGCAGAACATCCCCACTCCAAGTTGCGCGTTGGCGATCAGTGTCGTTTGTGTTGCTTTAACTCTTGGCGTTTCGTTTCGTTGCCCCTCGTCGTCCAAACCTAATTCCCCCCCAGTGATCTTTTTTTTTCGCGAGTCGCCTCGGATGTGAACATTGCCTCCCGGGGAGCCCCATGTTATAAAAGATACTTGTCCCAGGCAAGAAGTATCCGGAAACAGGGGTGATCCTGGAGTCGGAGTTTTGTATGGTACAAAATCCGTGCTTATCTAAGTCACATACAAAATTCGGACTCCAGGATCACCCCTGTTTCCGGATACTTCTTGCCTGGGACAAGTACTCCCTCAAGGCAATTGCGATACCCACTGGTCTAAACGGGGCTGAACCTTTTCAATACCATGCTCTTGGCGAGAAACCCTTCCGGATATGATACCATTGATCAAGAAATATGCCATCGAAGAGGTGAAACCTCTGCAAAGAATCACACCGTCCTTGGCCCACCATAAACAACTTCCCCCTATCACTCAATTTAGGTTAAGAAAATTGTAGAGAAAATTTAAAATTATACTAGTAAGCCTTAAGTAATTCTTGTGATTTTTTTTACAATATTTTCGCGTTTTTTAAGGAATAAAATGCCAGAGGAAAGGGCTCACTGGGTAAATACTTTCTGCGCAAGTGAAACCTGGTGATAGTATTATTTTGCCGAGAATGGTATTGTAAAGGTGACCCCCTGTTTTCCATGGTAATTTAAAGGTTTCTCTAAAACTTGAGATCGAGCAGCTAGCAAACAAAATCCCTAAATTACCGTCCCCCACAATACCTGCTCAGTACTCTCGCTACCTAGAAAATGGACATATCGACCGTATGTGTAGGTAGGAAATAATCTCCCACTTCCGGAGAACACAAGAAACAGAACGGTTTTCAAGCTCTACTCTATTGCTAGTAAAATACAGCGGTGGTCGTCAACAGTAAATTAAATGGTCTGTTCATATCCTGAAGCCCACGCCAAACATAAAATATGCCGGAGAAGCCAGCGCTCGCCTCACCGTGGGGTACGGGTACTGAGAAGGGGAATTCCTGTCCTTAGGGGAGTAGGGGTAGATAGTGGTAAAATCACCTCTGAGAGTGAAAATGACCGAACCAACAGGAAAGAAAGAAAAAAAGAACCGATGATACTTCTGGGAGGGGCAATCACCGCTCGCACAGCCCGAAGAAAAATGAAGTTCGTAGATGATCCTCGATGATCACGATGATTAAAGAGAGAAAGAGTCACTAAAGTGTGAAGAAAATCGTCCTCCTCATGAGGTTGTCTGCGGTTGTGTTTTTTTTCTACCTATGGTAACCTTTTACCCGCTAAAAGCCCTTAAACTACGTAATCCGAAGCTAGCACATTCGGCCTCCCATGCTAACTACACTCGTGTAAAATTAATTCTCGTACCCCAACATGTACTTGTGGCGCTGGTGAAAGTATCGCACGGCAACCAAAGACCACCAAAGATGGCTGAAACAAAATCATCCTACAATGAAGACCAGGATGGCTTCCTCATCGCATAAAGCAACTACCTCCCGTTATGATACAAATCATGATATTGCTCCTCTCTCAGACCTTGGAATGGGATATAAAAAGATCGCGAAATACAAAAACATGCCGGTGTCGACAGTTCAGGGAGTTGTGAAGCGATATCGGATGCGGGGTAATGTTCGTGATGCCCCACGCCCTGGCCGGCCAACCAAGCGAACTCCAGAGGTCCAACACCGTCTTGAGGCTGCTGTGGAAGCAAATCCGTGGGTGTCTCTGCGAGAGATAACAGACACCTTGCAAGATCTTAAGATCAGTCATATGACAGTCAATAAGATAACCAAAGACCTTGGGTTCAAGTTGAAAATGCCGCGAAAGAAGCCATTTCTCGATGGTTTCACGAAGATATGACGAAAGTACTGGTGCAGACACCGGGCTCGGAAGACTACTTCATACTGGCGTAATGCAGTTTGGCTTGATGAGGCGAGGGTTGAATATAGCGCATATCAACCAGGAAGGAAGGTTCAGATACGTGATGGGGAAGAGCTATTGGAAAAGCACCTTGCGCCGAGCTTTAAATCTTGGAGAACCATGGTAAACTGGTGGGCAGCAATAGCTTATGGAAGCCGAACACCTCTGGTACGAGTTAGAAAGCGAAAGCCTACCGAGCGTACTACCCCACGAGACCACCTAGGCCTTAACTCCACTCCATATGCTACAGAAATATACGATTTCCACCTAATACCCTTTCTTTTCTCCTTGGACCAGCCAATCAAGAAGCTTAAGGTCGTGGAAGATAATGCCAAATACCATTTAGCATGCCCCAATCGGGAAATTTCCTCAGCTTTTGGGGTTCAGAAACTACCTCTTCCTGCAAACTCCCCAGACCTTAACCCTATTGAAAATGTTTGGCACATTTTCAAGCAACGACTCCGGAAGCGATTTTCAAAAAATGTGGATGATAGACCACATTCCGAGGATGAGCTCTGGGCAATCATGGAAGAAGAATGGGACGCGATGGATCAGAGGATGATAGATAGGTTGATAGACAGTATGCCATCAAGGGTTCAAGCCATTATTACTAGTGAAGGGAGTCATATTAAATCGTAGTTTAATTACATGTTTCTATGTCTGCTATGAGCTATACTGGTCTTCATGGTAGGATAATTTTGTTCCGGGCATCTCTGGTGATCTTCGGTTGCCTTATGACATTTTCACCAGCCACAACACTGCCACAAGTACATGCTAGGGTACGAGAATTAATTTTACAGTAGTGTACATATCAACGCACATAACAATAGAACTAACTACCTATGAAAGCGCTATTCGGTGAAATCAACTGCCATACCCGACAGTACTCTACTACCTCCGTATGCGAGTAACACCAGCCTAGGGCCCATGAGAAACACAACGTTTAGCACTAAGGGCCCGCTTACCCATACTCGAGTAAATCAGCAAGGCAGTATCTAAACTGCAAGCGGTAAGGCAGCTACTATTTCTGCCCATAATCCTCAAATACTACGACAGTTCAGGCAAGGCCAGGTCTCAGGCTATTGCCCCGGAGGATGGGGGTGCATGAGTTTTCCGCAGTGCAACGGTGCAACCGTCTACGCAAAAGTAATAATTTATATCCGAAATAGAGCACACAATGCATAGATCACCACCACCATGCCTTTACAAACCCCTTACACAGAGTCCGCGCATGCTCAAGACAGTTCTCTTAGAACTCGCCATTTCTGTAAAGAAGATAGGCTCTCTTGCTAAAGTTTAGATTGTATAGTCTACTGATTCCATATCAGTTGATGGTGGCGGCAGGGTAACTTAAGGTGCTATCTGAAGCAGACTTGCTTTGCTGTACTAGACTCCCACCTACGGTATCATCACCATTCTGCTTTATCTACCTAGAAAGTTAGGGCACTACAAGGTAGAGCAAGGCCTATGCACCCCTCTTGGGATTCTTTCTTTAGCAAGTGCTGGTATATTGTGTTCCTGGCATCGCGTTGGATTCTGGCCTTCATGGGTGTTGGGGTGATCTGTTCTGTTTTTTTGGCGATGGCTGCATTGCGGAAAAACTCATGCACTTTTGTCCTCTGGTGTATCTACCGTGCTTGTCTTCAGGTCATCATGACATCCTGTCTCAGTGGTGGAACACAGAAATGTCCGGAGGTTAACATCAAGCCGTCCGGTTCATGCTTGGTCATTTTTAGTAGGAATTATGTCCCCTGCTGGATCCCTCTACAAGTACTTGTAATGGACCCCAAGGCAACCCAACACAGATACAGGTACAATATTCCGCCCGCCGGTATCCCGAGACAAGGTTGTGGGGAATTGTGGTTGTGTCTGTTGACCGGAACTTGATTCTGTCCTGAGCGCTTGAAACTTTAAGCATGGCTTGGTCGCTTCAATTCAGAGAGTTCTAATCCGGGACCGCTCTCACTACTGAATAAAAACACCTCACTTGCGACGTTCCCTCTAATTGTTTTCTGCGGAGGCTTGAATGGCTAATTTTTCAAGCTTTGAATTACAAGCCTTTGGCTGAAAATTTAGAGTCTCATAGACTTGGAGATACTGATGGCGGTCCTGATTTAACTGGCGATGCTTAAATACACCACTTCCAATACCCCTTCTATGGGAGGGACGTGGAGGGGTGGTACTATCAGTACTCTTCCTCCCCACTCCTTGCACAGGGGTCCACCGCTCGTACTAACTTTCTGCTGTCATTATCACCTACGGAGGTACAGCGTGTAAGTTTTGTAGGTTCCACAAATGAAGACTGCCACCCTCACCCCCTGTGTAACCTACAAAACTTACACGCTGTACCTCCGTAGAAATTCTTCCATGTTTCATCTTACCGAGGCCAAGCACCACTGTTCATTCTTATCTGGACTTGAGTACCCGTACAGTATCACCATGGCAACTGCGCTCGCTAAACCTCTTTTGGGGACTGAGGCACTGCAACCTCTTTTCGACATTCCGAATTAAGAAGGTACTAGTCGGAAGATTCGTTCGCAAAAGAGCTGGGACATAAACATTCTATTGACTAGAAATCTTCTTACAGGCCGAGAAGCACACAACCTGAGTCCCGCATCTAGCGGAACCGTTAATTTTTCAACACTACCGAGTATAAGAACAAGCGCTTAACCTCGTGCTTTGAACATGCATGGGCAGCTAAAAAATAAGCGAAACATGAGGGGGCTAGGCACATCTCCGTAAGGAGGTGCCACATTTGTATTCAGACTAAACCAGATTGAGGAGTTCGAGTGATCACGAGTGAGTATTTTGAGCAACGGCAAAAAGTCGGGCCCACCTCCCAAAGGAGCTGGACTTGTGTTACCTGGCCCCGAATACCCCCATGCTCGGGGACAACAGGGTGGATGGGGGTGGTTAGATGCTAAGATCACTGCGGGAGCCTCATCGCCCCGCTTTCTTCAGCACTGTTCACAGAATCTGGAGACTCCTCCTGATACCCTCACAACTCTATCTACCATTTCTACATTCAGCCATTTTTGACAGGCCATGACTCAAACTATACACAGACAATGGATCAATATCGGCGGTGCCAATTCCAATTGCGGTAACGTAACAGGTAGTTTCAACACTACCATCTATCCACCGGACGAGGATGCACAATTTATGCGTTGGCTCTCTCCACTGGAGCCAAATACCAGGCATCAAAGCGTGCGGACCGACCGATTAGGTGGTGTCGGAGATTGGATTTGGAGACTAGCGAGTTTCGTGAGTGGAGGGAGGGTGAGGGTGGAGCCGATAAGGCAGTCTTGTTTTGCTCCGGAAATCCGGGAGTGGGGAAGACCTATCTGAGGCAAGTGGCGAGACTCTTTGGAAAGAAGTGGATACGGCTGACGGCAAGAAATACTAGTTCCTTGGTGATCGACAGGCTGTGCGACCAGGCGGGAGATGGAGATGTCGCCGTCGTAGGCTTGTACTGCGACTTCCTTGCTCAGAAAGAGCAGACGATCACCAACATAATGGGAGCTATACTAAAGCAACTAGCAGGCAGGAGGGGTATCCCGAACGATGCGCGCGAGGCGTTTCAAATAGGGAAGAGGGAGTTTGGTGGTAGAGGACTGCTCCTTGGGGATTTGATGCGGATATTGCGGATCTCGATTGCTTCGCTGCCACAAGTTTTCATCTGTATCGATGCACTAGACGAATGCCTACCAAAGCATCTGCCAGAACTCCTTGGATCACTGAGGTATATTGTTCGGGAGTGCCCTCAGACGAGAATATTCCTCACGGGGAGGCCGCATATCAAGCCAGCAATAGAAAGATATTTCCCCGAGGCGATTGTGAGACATATCAGTCCTAGTGTGGGAGATATCAGGAGTTATATGGAGATGAAGCTAGACATGGACGACGAGCCGGAGGCGATGGACAATGATTTACGGGCGGATATTGTGAATGTTGTTCTCGACAAGATGTCTGATATGTGAGTAGGAGCAATCGGCCTCCCCACCTTATCGATGATGAAAACTTACCAACAATTCTGTGTAGATTCCTCCTTGTTTCGCTAAACATTGAGGCTATTCTGGGAGAGGTAACAATTTGTCAGAGAAGAAAGAAATTGGAAGAGATGGCACGAGGCGATGGACTGAGCGACGCCTACACGGCGACTATAACACGACTGAAAGCCCAGAAGGGAAATAAATCGGTACTTGGGTTTAAAGTGCTAATGTGGGTGTCGCATTCACAGCGACCACTACGGGCCGAGGAGATCTGTCAGGCATTGGGAGTGGAGGTGGGATCTGCAGATCTAGATCCGAAAAACGTCCCTGCGTTGCGCACCCTCCTAGCATCCTGTCTGGGTCTTGCCACAGTGGAGGCGTCTTCCTCCACTATCCGACTAGTGCACTTTACTCTGCAAGAACATCTCTCAAGTGACCCAACCCTATTCCGTAATCCGCACTCAGCTATCGCAGAGGTTTGCTTGACCTACCTCAATTTTGACTCCGTCCGGAATCTTTCTCCAACTCTTGACTCGGCCCCTTCAACAATGCGGCTCCTAGAATATGCTTCTTATTGCTGGGGGAAGCACGCAGGAATGGGGATGACGGAAGGTGTCAAAATGCTTGCACTGAGGCTTCTCGAGAGATTCGACAAGCATATATCTGCCCAACTATTGTTATTGCGCTATAAGAACGATGGACACTGGACTCCTTACTTCCAGGTGGAAAAAGGGCCTACAGGATTTACCGGACTCCATGGAGTCGCATTCCTCGGAATAGGGGAGATAGTTCCTGACGTATTGGAGATGAAGGAATGGAATGTTAATGCAACCGATTGCACCGGGAGTGTGCCTCTCACATGGGCATCTATAAATGGGTGCGAGGAGGTTGTAAAGATCCTTTTGGAACAAGAGGACATCATTCCGGACCAGGCAGACCTCAGATATGGCCGGACACCACTCTCGTGGGGGGCTGAGGAGGGGCATGAAGGTGTAGTAAGGACCCTTTTAGAGCGAGAAGATGTCGATCCCGGCCGAGAGGGCATATATTGTCGGACACCACTCTCCTTGGCGGCTGCGAGAGGACATGCAGGATTAGTAGAGATGCTTTTGGAACGAGAGGATGTCGATCCTGACCAAGCAGATTGCTATGGCCAAACGCCACTCTCGCGGGCCGCTGCGAGGGGGCATGAGGTGGTAGTAAATATGCTTTTGGAACGAGGGGATGTCAACCCCGACCAGGCAGACCAGGATGGCCAAACGCCACTCTCGTGGGCTGCTAAGAGTGGGCATGAAGGGGTAGTAAAGATTCTTTTGGAACAAGAGAATGTCAATCCCAACCATGCAGACACTTCATTCCGCCGGACACCACTCTGGTTGGCGACTGAGAACGCGCATGGGGGGGTAGTAAAGGCGCTTCTGGAACGAGGAGAAATTGATCCCAATACGAGAGACACCCTTGATGGCCAAACCCCACTCTCGTTGGCGGCTAGAAATGGGATCGAGGAGGTAGTAAAGGTGTTATTAGAACGAGTGGATGTCGATCCCAACGAGGCGGGCAGATGCTTCCTGACACCACTCTCGTGGGCGGCTTACAACGGACATGAAGGGATAGTAAAGATCCTTTTGGAACAAGAGAATGTCAATCCCGACCAGGCAGGCTGCCATGGCCGAACGCCACTCTCGTGGGCGGCGGCGAGAGGGCATGAGGCGATGGTAAAGGTGCTTTTAGAAAGTGGAGATGTTAACCCCGACCAGGCAGACAGCAGTGGCCAAACGCCACTCTCGTGGGCGGCAAGGAGGGGACATGAGGGGGTACTAAAGATTCTTTTGGAGCGAGAAGATGTCAATTCGGACCGGCCAGACACCTACGGCCAAACGCCACTCTCGTGGGCGGCAAGGAGGGGGCATGAGGGGGTACTAAAGATCCTTTTGGAACGAGAGGACGTCAGTCCAGACCGGGCAGACGTCAGATATGGCCGGACACCACTCTTGTGGGCAATTGCGAGACGGCGTGGGGGGGTGATAGATGTGCTTTTGGAACGAGAGGATATCGATCCCAACTTGGCAGACACCAGATATGGTCAAACGCCACTCTTGTTAGCGGCTGCGAGAGGTTATGAATGGGTAGTTGAGCGACTTTTGGAACGAGAGGAAGTTGATCCCAATACGGCAGACACCAAATATGGCCAGACGCCACTGATGCGAGCGGCTAAGAGGGGGTATGAAGGGGTAGTAAAAGTCTTTTTGGAACGAGAGAAGATCAACTCCAACCAGACAGACACCCAATATGGCCGGACAGCACTCTTGTGGGCGGCTGCCAGAGGGCATGAGGGGGTAGTAAAGATGCTTTTGGAACGAGAGGACGTGAATCCCAACCAGGCAGAGACCAAATATGGCAGAACGCCACTCTCGTTAGCCGCTGAGAATGGGCACGAGCGGGTAGTAAAGATCATTTTAGAACGAGAAAATGTCGATCCCAACCAGGCAGACACCAGCTATGGCCAAACGCCACTCTCGTTGGCAGCTAAGAGGGGGTATGAAGAAGTAGTAAAAATCCTTTTGCAACGGAAGGACGTCAATCCTGACCAGGCAGATATCAAATATGGTCGAACCCCTCTCTCTTGGGCGGCTGCTAGAGGGCATAAGGGGGTAGTAGAAATCCTTTTGGAACGAGAAGAGGTTGATCCCGCCACTTTAGACATCAAATATGGCCGGACGCCGCTCTCGTTAGCGGCAAAAAACGGGCATGAGGAGGTGGTAGATATCCTGTTGGTGCGATACGACGTTAATCCAGACCGGGTAGACACCTTTTATGGCCGGACGCCACTATCATTAGCGGCGGCGAGAGGGCGCGAGGGTGTAGTAGAGGTTCTTTTAAGACGAGGGGATGTCGACCCCAACCAGGCGGACACCTTTTATGGCCAAACGCCACTCTTGCGGGCAGCTAAGAATGGGTATGGAGAGGTAGTAAAGATGCTTTTAGAACAAGAGGACGCCAATCCCGACCAGGCAGACATCGACTATGGTCGGACACCACTCTCGTGGGCCGCTTGCGGGGGGCATGAAGGGGTAGTAAAGGTACTTTTGGGACGAGGTGATGTGAATCCGGACCGACCAGACACCTTCTACGGCAGGACGCCACTCTCGTTAGCTGCCGCTGGAGGGCATGAGGGGGTAGTAAAGGTGCTTTTGGAGCGAGGGGATGTTAATCCCAATACGACAGATACCTTTTATGGCCAGACGCCACTCTCGTTAGCGGCTGAGAATGGGCTCGAGGGGGTAGTAGAGATCCTGTTAGAACAAGAAGATGTGGATCCCAACCAGGCAGACACCACATATGACCTAACACCGCTCTCGTGGGCGGCTAGCAACGGGCATGAGGGGGTAGTAAGGGCGCTTTTAAAACGAGAGGATGTCGATCCCAACCAGGCAGACACTATATATGGAATGACACCACTATCACTAGCAGCCGACAACGGGCACGAGAGGGTGGTAATGGTGATTTTAGAACGAGAGGATGTCGATCTCAATCAGGCAGACACCACTTATGGCATGACACCGCTCTCGTGGGCGGCTGACAACGGGCATGAAAGGGTGGTAAAGGTGCTTTTGGACCGAGAGGGGGTTTCTCCCAATACGGGAGAAAGGTTTTATGGCCGGACGCCACTCTCTTTGGCGACTGTGAGAGGGCATGAAGGAGTAGTAAAGGTGATTTTAGAACGAGAGGATGTCGACCCCAACCAGGCAGACACCACATATGGCCTGACACCACTCTCGTTAGCAGCTGAGAGTGGGCTCGAGGGCGTAGTAAAGATCCTTTTAGAACGAGAGGATGTCAATCCCAATCAGGCGGACACTACCTATGGCTTGACACCACTCTCGTGGGCGGCTGGCAAAAGGCATGAAGGGGTAGTAAAGATACTTTTAGAACGGACAGATGTCTTGACCGCCACGTCGCATAAAAGCCAAACCCCACTATCGTTGGCTCTCTCTAGAGGACATGATCGAATCGCGAGGGCCCTACTGGAACGGGACAATGTTAATCTCAACAGCATGGGTCCAGATGGCCCGGCGTCCCTCCCGCCCTCGGCTTGGCCTGGGGGCGAGTGTCTGGTAGAGATTCAATCCAGAGGCGACAGTCCTTTTTTTTCCAGCATAACAGACCTTAACGTCCAACCTGCAACTCCATCAGCAAATCTCTCTTTCCTCGCCAACCGGTATTTTATCATCTCTTCTTTCATTTGTCTAATGGCTTTTCTTGTTTACATTCTTCCTTCGTTGGAAAGAATGTTCCCACCCCATAAATAACAAGTAACCACAGGATGGTGTAAGCAAGATCTCCGTTAATTTAGATGTAAATGGACTTTGATAGCTGGCATTCTTTCCGGTTTTAGAGGGCTATTGGCTATTTATTTCCTTTTTGATTCTTTCCATCTTTTTTTGTTAATCCTGTTCCCTCCTTTGGAGTCTTGGTTTGCCCTGTCCATATCCGTGTTTCCCGATCTTCATTCTGCTTATTAGTTAGGTTAATATCAATCTTATATCTCGCGAACAATACTATAGAGTCTAGCCCATTATGGGAAAATACATACCCCTATCATAGAAATCAGTCCCAAGCTTAAAGGCATATTCGAAGCAGCTGGCTTATCTCCTCGCGTCAATTTCTCCCGATGCTACCAAGTAGCCGCCATCCGCTCTAGTTGCAGACTATCCCTTGTACTGGAATACCAATTACCTATGCACACTATCGGGAGGGGAGCAAAATCGGCGATATAAAACCCCAACCCTCACTTAAACTACAGGCAATACTCGAGTTTATTCGTTTTTATCGGGAGAATTTCGCAATCACGAATTCTGGATCGTTATCCTTGTGGTGGAATTGTTTACTGTGACGATAACCGGATTGGAAAAGGTAGGATTTCGCAAATATTAAGAAACTTTGCATAAAGTTTTGTCGGTTACCGAGGTTTGCTAAGGAGGCCTGCTAGACTGAACCTATCGTGGTGGACCGGAGATTAACCTTTACCACGGAGATAGTGCATTATAAGAGATTTTATTGTATGTATTTACATTTTTGGTTTTATTTTTATTTCTGATTTTTTTTGGTTTGCATGATTGCGGGGTTGGTCGGCGTGTAGGGTTGTCATGGCCGATATTTTTCCTGTTTGGAGGGCGGTTAATTTTGTCCAGGAAAAAGCATGTGAGTGATTGTGGGGGGAGCTGGGGCTAAGGCAAGAGGTGCTTCAAATGCCTTTATGAAACCGGTGAGTAGAGCACAGTAAGCCTTGCGCTGCGGAATTTCGCTGCAATTAGAATCAGGGAATACAGGAGAGCTACTTGCTGCAAGACCCAGTGGTCTCAGATAAGGAGAGTTCTAAGCCATCCCACAGACGAACATCATTACAGTATAGTTCCACCTCGCTGCCCCGGATAGCCCAAATCCAAGGACTCTGTCCGGAATAGCGAATTATCGGGAACAATGAGTTAGGTTTTGGCGCAAAACAATTTGGAATTCGGAGAATCTCATCCAAGGCAGCGGGGGATCCGGTAGAGTGACGCCGGGGGCAACGAGGAGCGAATATACTGCACAGCGGTTAGGGTGTCCGTGAAGCTAAGCTGCATGTAGTTGGTTTCGTATCGTTCGGGAAGTCATGGTAACTAGCACTGATCTCAGGGGACAAAAGACGAGAAAGTGATTCGTGCGGTAGAGTAAATTTTGTTTTTATTCCTTCAGTTGTCTAGTCGTTCGCCAATTTGGGGTTATCTTGCTTCTCAGTCCAGAGGTACCTGTGCAGTGGCCTGTTGCACCCTGGTGAATTTACAAGGTGGTGTCCATATCCCAAGCAAGAAACGTATTCACGATAATGCACTGGTCTCAATGACAAACAGTTATTGGGTGTGTGCGGGTGCTGGGCGTAAGGAGGCTAGGATGATATAGCCCCCCAAAACCACAAGGGCATATTATCATTATGAATATGGTTCCGGAAGACTAGACTCTACTCGAGTACACAAATCTTCTGACGATCGGGCTCTAAGTTATCCAATTCTAACTAGCAAATCGACAAAGCATGATAATTGCAAAAATATGTCGGGTTCATATGGCCGAAGATAATGGGGAGGGGGGTTGATTTAAAAATAAATCAAATTAATGTCGGGAATTATATTCCAAATAATGCTGAGCTGAGCTCAAAAATTAGCAAACTTAAGGCATGATAATTATCGTATCATACTTGTGAATTTACCGTGAGGTTGTAGAATTTAGGTATGAGGGCAGATGGTACGGTAAAAACTCAAATAGAAGAAAAATGTGCTACAATAGGACGTTGGAATTTCCCTTCTTCGCTAGGCGAGGGGAGGACAACGCAAACTCAGCCTTCAGTTGGGACACAACAAAGGGAATCCGTGCGGCGCCCTACTAGGAGAGGCAACTGCGATGTCCTGGAAAAGATTTCGTCTATTTTGAGTTTTACGGTACCAAGGTGTTATGCTTGGTGTCGGATTCATATAGTGGCACATTTCGTCTGGAAAGTGGTGTGGAGTCTGATCTTCCTGAACCATATAGGTTCTTGGATGTTGGTTGCTTGGCTTTATTTACACGCCTGGCTCCCCTATCTGCAGATACTATACCGCAGCACCTGTAAGGTGTGCTTAAACACCTCTAGTAAGGAGGCAGATATCGCAATGGCAAGGATGCCCGAACCCTGTCTTAAGGCTCAGGCCCGGTACAACATGATAGTGGGCTGCAGTTGAGTCCCGGTCAAATTGGTGGAACCAAGAAAGGTTCCTCCAAATATAGTAGAAAAATCCACCCGAAGTGCCTCAATCCTCCTCCTGCAAGTACTTGCGGGGGGGGAGCTAGCAGAAGTAGGATACTTTAAAGGCTACCTCTCCCTTAGGAAGTCACCTCTATGAGATGTACCGCATCCAACTTAAAGCTATCCTACAAGGTAGGATTACCAAGAAGAGTATACCTAACTTTGGCGACGGATTTTAGAGTCTTCTAGAGGCGTTGACCCAGGGGTATCGTTTACTATGGCACATAGTTACGGCTTTGCTGGCCACGAGTTGTCTTCTAGCAGTCTCATCCAGTTAAGCCAAGCCAACGATGCATATACTTCAGGGGGCACTTCAGAATCTTAAAGTAAGTGTCAACTAACACCTTTTATACACTTTACTAATAAGTTCCTAGTTTCATCCAAACCCGTGGTCAACCTCGCAACAGGCCTAAAAGGCCATGGTCGGAACAAACCATAGACCACGTTTGCCTTAAGAGGACGAACTATCATTGCCTTCCTTCTCTGTATGGTTGCTCTAATCGCATTTATAGAATATATCAATAAAATCAGTATTAAAGAGAAGGCGTTATTCGTTGCAGAAAGGGCCGAGGACTTTCCAATGGTGGAAGTATTTTGTTACCGGTATCTACCTCAGATGGTAGTTGTGGCATTGGGTGTGGGCTAGGCTGTAGTTGTTTTAGATGTGAAGCGATTGAAGCTGTACTTTCAATTATTGAAGCCTCAAGGTGCAACCGCTAGCAACTCAATCTTTCTTTACTATCCTTTTGAATTTATTGCTTTTGTGCCCATCAATGCAGGTAGAAGAGGGTGCGTTTTTGGTGCATTTCCATGCCGTCTGAGATATTCTGACTAACAATATATATTGTAGGCATTGGAACGTCTTCTGGGCCAGATTGGCCCTGTGCTTGATTTTCTGGGTCATTACTCCATTAAACAGTTCCCTCTTGACTACCCAGCATGTGACACGAGATATAGAAACATCATTGAAGCCTCTCAAAAAGCTCATCCAATTCAATGACCAGCAGGCAGCTATGGGCCCTTCTTTCCTGTATACCAGCTATGGTGTAACCTGGCTGGGGGTAAAGGTGCATCCATTCATGACCAAGAAACTTATCGCTATATCTTTCAAACCAGCAAGCTACAGCCAGGGTCAAGATGGTTTAATAGGGGGCAAAGAATCCTGGACTGCCAAGACAAGAGTATACCAAACTAAGCTTCCATGCACTCCTTCTGAGATTAAAACTGTCAGAATAGAATACACGTCTTCCGATGGAACAGAATACACAGCTTCCACTGGAATAGAATACACCTCCTCCAATGGAACAGAATACACGTCTTACTATAAAACAGAATACACATTCAGCATGGACAAATGTATACACACCCCCGGTGATAACTTTACCTTCAACGTAACCTGGAACATTGTTTATTTCGGGTTTGCCAACTTGGATTCAAAAACAAGGCCCCCCAACCTCAATCAAGAAAATTGCAAGGACCCAAATTTATTCCTCACAATCTGGACCAAATCACGCAATCCTCATGAAAGCGATGAACCCGACATAAACACTCTCTTCTGCAAATCAAGTTACCAGTACCAAATTCATGAAGTCACAGTGGACAGGACTGATAGCTCCTTTCTAAAGGCTGATCCTGTTGGGGAGTGAACGAGTTTTGCACAGCAAGACAAAATTATCGACATCATAACGTTCAAGGGGAATGTGGGCGGAGCAAGCACAATCTACAAAGTATTTTCAAAGCATTTCTCATCCGAAGCTCCGGACTATACAGTGAGGTTAAAGCATTAGGACCTCGATAACCCCACTAAGCAGATCTCGTACCTTATTGGATTGTCGCCGGGAAAGGAATTTGACCACTTTAGAGATCCTGCCACCTTCAGTAAGGGACTGGAAAGAATGCACAAGTTGCTTTTTAATACCGCCTTAGAGACACTGCTTGTATCCGATTCCAGTGGAGAGAAAGTTGTAGGGCAAAGGGTGGTTACAAGTATAGGGGTTGTTGTCATCCCAATAGTTGCTCACATTCTAGCAGGGCTTCTGGAGTTGGTTGTTATCTGCCTTGGTGGGGTGGTCCTCCTTTCTTACAATCAACAGAATAATCTCGCCTGTGATCTGGATACCTTGGGAACGAAGATGGCATTGGTTGCCCATAGCGAGACGCTTTTAAGAGATTGATATGGTACAGATGAGTGCCCGACTCGTCATTTGTGCATGGAGCCCAGGAAATATAAACTTGAGACCTGGGGAGGTGAAGGTGGATACTGGCTGGATATTGTAGAGGGTAGTCAAATTCCACTCATTCAAAACCCAAACACTGCTTGCACTGTTCCTCACGATAGCAAATTGGTTGGTCCGATTGAACTGAGTATCTGGATGGGGATCACAGCAACACTCGTAAACATCTCCTTATTGACACTGCTCATTATCCTGTACAAGTCCGCTTTGCGATAGAATGGTGGAACTCTATTGAACTTATTCAAAATTACACAAGATTGCTAACATCATCTTTAGGTCTGCCAATGCTTTCCGACACACAAATCGTAAACCAAATCATCTTCTCTTTTATTCCAACAGTAATTGCTACACTTCTAGAGCCATTCTGGGTCTTAGTTGGCTGTTACCTCGCACTATATCAGCCATATACTGAGCTTCGTAGTGGAAAGACATTACCAGATTCCTCTCTAGGTCTTAAATACACAAATATCCCTCCTGTTCTCATCGCACCACGTGCACTTCGTCACAGCTATATTTTTCTCTTCTTAGCATCCTTAATAATTATTACAGCAAACCTCCTCGCCATCGCTTTTGGCAGAATCTTTGACAGGACTATGCTACCGCTCACATCTGACATAATTGTAACCTACCCGTTTTCGACTAGCATCAACACAGAGAGCCAGCATCCAATAGTGATTCCTGAGTATGTTATAAGGGCGACATTTGCAGGGGATGCGGTAGGTGCGGTGGAGCCTTGGGTAGTGATCAACACCAATGTTATTGAGGGCACAGATTTGCCACCCTAGGTTACAGATGAATTCTACTTCCTCCCGTTCGGGTGAGAGCACCCAGGGAATGAGTCTGACTTGAGGACTTCCATCATACAAGGATATAGTGGTAACCTGACATGCAAGTTACCTCTAAGTAATACCTCCCAAACTATCAGCGAGGGTCAATGGGGTGTGTTTCAAATCAATGTCATGATGCTAATATGAGATGGAGCCTCCCTGAGTTGCAAGCAAAGGGGCCTATGGGATTCCTTCTTGTTGAAACCTGGAAAATACCCTTTTGCAATAGAGTGGGTCTGAAACCTCGAAGCCTCTGATGAAAGTGACCAAAAGGCTTTTCACAACAGCAGCAGCCTAATCCTCCCTGGCTGAGGCCGTGGCGAGGCAAATCCAAGCGTCGACGACAAAGGTTCCGTTGCCGAAGAACTCTCCGCAAATATACAGTCCAACACTACAATAATCTGCAGCCAGAAAATCTCCTCCGGCGAGTTCAAGGTGACAGTAGATGGTCAAGGCCATGTGAACAGATCCGAGCTCATCAGAGAACTCAAATACAATGACCCCAGAATATTCAACGGCTCTACCTCCGCTGGAGACTTCGCAGCGCAGAGAGCATTCCTCCTCAGTAAGTGCCCGGAAACAGGAATCGATCAGACCATCCTGCACAACGACAACTATGCCACAGCTTTTTTCACTTCATCGGTGAGTACCTGATCAACAAGACACTCACTGACCCGGCAACCCCATCACCCAGCTTCGAGGATGCAGAGCACGCGCTGTCAAAGTCCTACAAACATTTCTTGACCATCCTGCTTGCCCAAAACCGGGAGAGGATATTTGTCCTGGCAGGGCAAGTGCGCAGATCCAAAGTTGGAGAACTCAAATCCCTGAAGCCTCAGATGTCAGTGGACCATGTGATGTTCTACATTGCCGTGGTCATACTTGGATTCCAACTAATTGCTGGAGCTATAATTTTCACATTGACGCCTAACCGCTTCCTGCCACCATTCCGGTATAATCTTGTTTCTGAGATTAGTTTCTTCCATGCGAGTAATGCTCTCTCTGATGTTGCGGGAACTGCCAATATGAACTCTGCGATGCACAGGCGGCATTTGAGCGGATTGGGGTAGACGTATGTCTATGGGAGGTTCAGGAGGTCGGATGGGAAGAGCCGTATTGGTATTGAGAGGATGAGTTTGATCAGGGATTATAAAGAGGCCATGCACGGCAGGGAGTAGTTTCTCTTTTGGTTTTCGGGATTCAATTCGATATTGAATGACAGTGTTATAGAGTCATGGGTAATGAAGTAGGCATTTTATTAGCTGCAGGTACCACAGGTTATACATCAATTAGGTCAGGTAAGAATCAAGGAATAAGAATATATTATTTTGGCACTTTATGTCTAGTAATTTTCTTGTGACCGGCGAGGGAGGTAGAGTGGCAGCTGTCCGCTTGTGTTCCTCAAGTGTGAATACTAAAGCAGAAAACCCCATTTGCTAGAGAGCCAAGAGGTATTAGCTAGGCCCTACCCATAGACTTATTAGACACTTGTATCATCAGGGTTTTTTTCACAGAGGGTTTTGCTGGTGTAACAATCCTATTGTTAGGTGGTTATGCAACAGGGAACGATAGTCGTTTCCTAAAGTAAGCAATTATTCCTATCTTATGATAGGGCGTATGGAAATACAATCTCCTCAGATAGTAGGGAACTGGCTTGCTTGTCTTGAGTGATCTGTTGAAGGATACTATCTTGTCAGATAGTACGAGGGGTGGGTTGTCGTTCTTGGTAGAACTATCACAATAGTCCTATGTTCGTATTGTGTGTTGAGTCTATCACAATAGTCTCCGGGTTCTTAGATCGTAGACTTTCCTAGAGGAGCAGTGTATGTAAAGAGAGTAAAGAGTAATCATATTGCAATATCTTAAGTATAGAAAAGTACTTAGATGGTTGCGTGAAGATCTTATCTCTTGGTCGTTTTTTTTTTTTGTAATCATGTATTCATTGTTTTAAGGTACAAAAAACTGCATACAGCGCTAGCTATGGCAAAAACAAAACCGATAAGCAATCCCACCGCCCACTTCACCTCTTCATGGGAAAAATCAAACACCCCGAGTCCATAGGAAAAGTCCCCCTCGCCTAGCAGCTAAGATAATGTACCCCAGACACGTAAGAAAACAATACATAGAAACGTACAGGTAGAGAGACCCAAACCCTTCAGCAGACTCCCCGAAACAAAAGAAACCGCCTGTTCAAAGACCAGAAACACTGGGCCGAGGGGGGTGGATAGGTGATCGGTGACATAGGAAAACTCCAGTAGAGGGCCCACCGAAACCATGTTGTACGGTCAGGCAGGTCATTACATCGATCCAAGGCGTTGGACAATAGCCACGGAGGCAGTACTATACCACGACTAGGCGTAAGCGAGGAGGGGCCAACCGATCGGAAGGGTAGATGGCGAGCGGAGCCACTAGGCAGAGGGGATGCCAGCCAATGACAATTAGCAGTAGGGTGCCAGCCGGTGAGTAGCAGTAGGGTGCCAGCCGGTGATTAGCAGTGGGGTGCCAGCCGGTGAAGAGCAGTTGGGTGCCAGCCGGGGAAAGGATGGTAGCAGTACGGTGCAAGCGGACAGAACCGGGAGGAGGAGACAGGAAGGATCACGAACAAGCTAGCCATAGCCGACAAATGGGCCATAGGAAGGGCTTTTGGGACGACGACAAAACCTAGCGAGGCCGGGATGTTACTAACCGAGGCTTTCCCCATCCGAGGTACAAGCCCAGCAAGTCGAGGCCTACTTCGACCGAGAGTCTGGCACCGTGAGGCCGACGGTGAACAAAGCGAGAAGCTTTCCGACCGTGCAAAATGCTAAGCGAGGTGCAAAGCAAGTGCGGGGTAAGGGGGAGAACCGAACTTCATGAGCGGGTGTCAACGAAGAACGAGAACGAGAACCCCAAGAAGGCGAGGCCATGAGGCCACAGGAGAGGAGGGGAGATGGCTTAACGTCAACTCTGAGGCAGTAGCCATTGTGGGAGAAGAGAGATGGGTGGGGGAAAGTCGCGATGATTTCTCGTGGTGTTGAGATTTCAATCGCTGGAGGTGTTGTTGCGATGGTTCGTGTCCTATCCCTTGGTAGTTTTTTTTTTTTTTTTTTTTTGTAATCATGTGTTATTTGTTTTAGGTACAAAAAGCCTTATGCAGCGCTAGCTATGAAGAGAAAAAAAGCTATAAGCCCAATAACAACCGCCCGCTTCACCTCGTCATAGGAAAAATCAAACCCCCTGAGACCATAGAAGAAACTTCCCCCGCCTAGCACCTTAGACTCGCACCTCAGACACGTAGGGAAACAACTCATAGAAACGTACAGGAGAGAGACCCAAACCCTTCAGCAGGCCCCCTGGTAACACTAGGAAAAGAATCAAAGAAATAACGAGATGTAACTACTATTGCCAATATGCCTAACCAAAAGGCCCCGCGGCTAGTCGCCGGAAGGGGCAGGCCGGTTCACGGTCGGAACTTGACCGGAAGATGGCGACGCGTCAGCGTTTAGGAGAGACCAAGGAGACAGTGCAATACCGTGATCAACCATAACCTAAGCGAGGATTGCGACCGTAGAGTAAATCGCAGGAGGGAGAGAGGTAGGTGGGCGAGCGGAGCCACCGGGCAGAGGGGATGCTAGCCAACGAGGATGAGCAGTAGGGTACCAGCCTGTGAGTAGCAGTAGGGTGCCAGCCAGAGGGGAGTAGTAGGGTGCCAGCCGGGGGAGGAGTTTTTAGCAGTAAGGTGCCAGCTTATAGGGCAGTACGGTGCCAGCGGACGGAACCGGGAGGGGGGTGGAGGAAGGATCGCGAGCGGGCTAGCCACAACCGACTAACAGGCCATAGCAAGGGCTTTTGGGATGACAGCTAAACCGAGCAGGACCGCAATGTTACTAACCGAAGCTTTCCCCATCAGAGGTACAAGCCCAGCAGAACCGAAGCCTTACTTCGACCGAGAGTCCGGACGCCATATTGCCAACCGTGAACGAAGCGAGAAGCTTTCCGACCGCGCAAAATACTAAGCGAGGCGCAAAGCACGTGCGGGGTAAGGGGGAGAACCGAACTTCATGAGCGGGTGTCAATGATGAACAGGAACAAGAACCCCAAAGAGGGGAGACATCCGTGCCCCAGGAGAGGAGGGAAGATGGCTTAACGTCAACCCCTAGGCTGTAGCCATGATGGGGGAAGAGAGGTGGGTGGGGGAAAGTGACGATGATGTCCCGTGGTGTTGAGATTTCAATCGCCGGAGGTGGAGGTGAGATGGTTCGTGGTACTATCCCTTGGTCGGTTTTTTTTAATCTTTTTACTTTTTTTTTAAATCATGTATTCATTGTTAAGGTACAAGAACTCACATGCATCGTGAGATATGGCGTAAAGAAAACCTTAATTCCAACAACCGCCCGCTTCCCCTCTTCATGGGAAAAATCAAACACCCCGAATCCATAGGAAAAATCCCCCTCGCCTAGCACCTAAGACAATAATACCTCAGACAGGTAAGGAAACAATTCATAGAGACATACAGGAGAGATACCCAACCCCTTCAGCAGGCTCCCCTAAAACAAAAGCAAGGATTCGCTCGCGAAGGCCCGATAGGGCCCTGGGTGGAGGATGTGTGATCGGGGTTACAAGAGAAAACCACTGAACTTGTGGGCCGACATTGTAACCATAAACGTACGGTCGCGCTGGTAATTGCCTCGATCCAAGGCATTGGACACCAGGCAGGGAGATAGTGCAATACCATGACTGGGCGTAACCGAGGAGTGGACGAACGATCGGGGAGGATGACGGGGCAGTAAGGTGCCAGCTGCTGTAGCAGTAACGGTGCAAGCGGACAGAACCGGGAGGTGGGAGAAGGAAGGATCGCGAACAGCCTAGCCACAACCGACAAACGGGCCATAGTAAGGGCTTTTGGGACGACGACAGAACCGAGGCGAGACCGTGATGTTACTAACCGAGACTTCCTCCATCAGAGGTACAAGCCCAGCAAGCCGAGGCCTACTTTGACCGAGAGTCCGACACCGTAACGCCGACCATGAACGAAGTGAGAAGCCCTATCCCTTGGTTGGTTTTTTTTTTTTTTTTTTTTTTTGTAATCATGCGTTCATTGTTTTTAGGTACAAAAAGCCTCATGCAGCGCTAGCTATGGAGAGAACAAAACCTATAAATCA